>Ga0302186_10001766_pt1 | contig 17375 bp, 20 predicted proteins | sample II_Bog_E1_2_FD_198782 | JGI IMG/M metagenome (GOLD analysis project Ga0302186, IMG submission 198782) | Peat permafrost microbial communities from Stordalen Mire near Abisko, Sweden - II_Bog_E1_1 | ecosystem: Environmental > Terrestrial > Soil > Wetlands > Peat | place: Sweden: Abisko...
TAAATAAATATTCTAAAAAAACTTGTCATTAATAATATTTTCCGAGCAAAATATGAATATTTTTTTTAATTTTAATATTGAGAGTCAAAATAAAACCTTATATGAAAAATTAGTGTATGAGTATCTGAAAATATAGGGACTTTGTTGTAATTAAAAAAAATTAAGTTTGAAATTTTTTAAATGTAAGCCTTTTCCTTTCTTTTAAAATGTTCATATTTATACAAATTTATTCTTGTTGAATGTTGCCTCCTTTATGAAAAATCCCTTGTTGTCCAGAATTATGTGACAACGAGCTCTTCGTCAATTTGAATCCTTGTGTCGCCTTTTTATTCTTATTTTCCATCTCATGTTCATTGATCTTCTGTCCTTCGATTTCTGAATTCAAACCAATCAACGGTGGCAAATTCAGTAAATGTCTATTATAGTTGACATTAGTATCTTCTAGCTTCATATTCCCTTCGAATTCACTATTAACGCTGCTGTTCCTCATCAAACCAAATGTCATTGGGAAATTATCTAATCCTCCAAAACTATCGTTTCTTAATAATTGTTCTGGAAAGAACGAGTCCCCTCTGAAAAGATCCGGTTGGAAACTTGATTCTTTCTTCATAAAAGAAGGCATTCTTAGATCGTTTGATGTGTTTATACTCATACTTGGTTCGCGTCCTAATTTCGGTAATTCGGCTGGAAGGTTATAAACCTGGTTTTTTTCCATTTTTCCTAGAAAACCAGGATTTCCTAAATGAGAATCCATGAAATTCGGAGGATTCGCGTTTTCATAACGATCGTAATTATAAGGGGGAGAGATATGGATGATATCATCGACAAGCGAGTTATAATCGTAGAATTGGTTAGGGTTTTCTGTGATTTTCTCATAGGTTGAAAATTTCTTATATAGGGAATTGAGTTGTAATGGCTTGAGGGAAAGTCCTGAGACTTGTCGTTCAAGAAAAATCGGATAATAATCATTAAATTGTGGCCAAATGTTTTTGATATAAGCCTCAAAAATCGAGGTTTCTTCATCTTCATTAAGATGTTGCTATGAGGAAAAGAGGGAATTTATGAAGGAAAAATCGCGGTTTTTTTTTTTACTTTTATCAAAAAACCAGATAACGTAAGATATAGCAGCAGAGCCTTATATTCTGCGAAGGAAACATATTCGCTGGAAGTCAAGAGATCAGGGAAATTAGCTGCCTGATCTATCAAATCGTGGTAATTCCATTTGCCTGCTTCCAGGTAACTTACCCAATATACAATTTCAAAGTCATTAAGCATTAGTTTCTGAAATATTTTCATTGGAAATCTTAGCTTTTTATGTATTTTTTATACTTTCAGAACAGCCTTCAGGATCTTTAAGAGGGGGTATTTGGCGGCGAGTACACTCACTATGAAAAGTTCGAAAAATCTAAGCGAAAATTTTAATTTATTGAGATTTTACAAGAGGAATCGCAGGAAAGTTTCCTCAGGAACAAATCGCAACTATGCGAAAAACCATTGGAAATGAATTGCGAGAGCCTTTTCTCATATTCGTTCAATAACGAATGTGAATTTTTATCTTTTTGCGAGTGTTTGTTACTATTGGCAAGTTTAAGAAACCCAATAATTGAGAAAAGGAAAGAACCCCTCTATTTCAGCTATGGACAAGACTTCTTGCTTGATTAATTTGGACCTTTTTTTCGAAGGCTCGTATTGTTGCAAATTATATTCATCGTTCTGCGCAAGGAGATGAGCGATTTAGAAAAAATGAGAGAAAACCGAATTTATTGGATCCACCGTAGATTTATTAATGGGCTTAGCCTGATTCATTTGGATAGGGTTTGATTGGGATAAATTAAGCTTTTAATTAAAATTCTGAAAATATATGAGATTCGATGTTTAGATTTAAAGAGGAAATTCAAAATCACTCAGTTGCTCCGAAATAATTCTTCGGTTTTTAATATATTTCTTCATTGTCGAATTTATTTTTTTAAATGAAAGTATTTTATTTTCTTCATTTTTTAAAAATATTTTTCCTTTTCACAATGAGATGAATATAAAATAAATCTTTTTTGATTGTTTAAATTTACCTTTAAATTAATAAATATAATATATTTGAAAACAATTTTTATTTTAATGATTGGATTTTTGCTCAATAATGTTTTTTATTGAAGGTTCTCAGAAAGAATAATAAATTATGCAAGAACTAAACTATATTTTTTGATCTTATATTGAATTATTTTTCAAGAAATCTTCTATTTCTTTTTTCTTCCACAGACTTAATGAAATTTAAGACTTCATTGACATAGACTTCATTTTCATCGATCATTTGAATATGACCACTTTTAGGGATAGTTATTAATTTCCTTCCATTTTTTAGCTGATTGATAATAGTTTGAGAGCATTCTTCTGTCATCGTGTCATATTCACCTCTTGTTACCAAAGTTTCGGCTTCAATCAGATGCAGTTTCCCAGTAATATTCCAATTTGCTAAGACTCCTCCAACCGTAAATTCACTCGCTCCCTGCATTTGTACGTAAATATCATTATTCCCATATTGGTCACTTCTAACCATGCAATCTGCAATTGGAATAGTTCGACTTGTGAAGAAGAATGTCAAGATATCGTCCACAGCCAAGTAGTCTGAGGAGTTGTAAATTTGGGTCTCGTCGGCTTTTTGAATGATTTCTAAAACATGGTGAGGCAGAGTTGCTGCTAAATTCACTCTTCTCTGTGAATCGATATAAAGTTGGGAATCTGACAAAGCACCTGAAAGAATAAGTCCAATGAGTTCTTTTGGCTGAAGAATGGCAAATTCTTGAGCAACTATGGTTCCCCATGAGTGACCCATAATATGAACTTTATCCAAATCCAAATGATTTATCAAAGTTCTCAGCTCTTCAATGTAATGTTCAATAGTCAACAAATATTGGAACTCCTTCAGGTCAGTAACTCTTGTGGAATTGCCTGTCCCAATTTGATCATATAAGATCAAAGGGGTTCCTAAACATGCAATTCTTTTCAAAGGTTCTAAATAATCATGAGAACTTCCAGGACCTCCATTGATCCCAATTAGAGGGATAGAATTAAAGAAATAACTATCATCTTGAATGATTAAGTCTCCTACCTTGGAATAAATATAATAGACAAGAGTGTCATTGTTCACTTTTAGACTGCCCGTTGTCAAGGTGAGGTCGCAAAGTTCAATAATAAGAGAGTTGCAATCTGTTGTCACATCAGAATTGCTGTAGGAGAACAAACTCAAAGCAGGTGAGAGGAGAACGATAAAAAACAGGATTTTTATTTTGAACGAGCACATTTTTTAAATTTTGTAGATATTTTTTTAATAAGGTTTTATTTATTTTTTTTCAAACGTCAGATTTTATTTCCAAATTCCTTATTGGATTTTTGAATTTTCTTAAAAAAATAAAATTTATATAGAAAATCGTAAATTAAAAAATTATTATGTTTTAAAAAAATTTTCCTCCATTTTAACATTTTTTTTTTTCTTTTGTTAAGTTTTTTTTATTTTCTTCTTAACCTTAATAAACATTTAATGTATAGCTACATGTTTAGATCTACAGGGACAAACTTATTGGGCTCCAAGTTAACAAAGGGTTTTAAAGCAAGATGAGCTCTGGGACAGATTCCAAAAGATTATGTATGCTTCAAAACTTAATATCGAGATGGAGTTTGTGATGCAGAAACATGCAAAATTAGACCTTTTAAAGAAAAGACTAAAAAAGATGAAAATGAGTGAACATAATCGAAATTACATGATATGATTGGGAGACTTCCCTTGTTTAGAAAAGGATTTGAAAAAGAAGCAACTTCGAGATATCCAGAAACTCATTGAAGAAGAAATTACAGTGGATCCCAATGAGAAAACATTGTCGAATTATTGGGAAATATCTATGAGCGTAGGAGGATGAAATGCAGAGAGAGGAAGCTGTTTAAAAGGAAGGAAAAAATGCAACAACATAAGACGAATGAAAAGAATAAATTGGGAGAAGAAAAGGAAAAAAGTACCAAAAATCATGTTTTTCGTAAAAAATTGTTAAAATTCAATGAAGATATTTGAAATTCTGAAGATGAAAACTAAAATTAAGTGGAACAGAACCCGCATCTCGAATATCTATTCCTTTCAACTCAAATTTAACAATTAAGGCAGAGGAAGAATTTTTGAAATATAGAAAACGAATACCTCTTCCATCAGCAATTTCGTGAGTGAATCAATAAAAAACAAGAATAAAAACAACAAATTTTTAGTAAACAAATAATTGTGAAACTCAAAAAAAAAAATATTCCAATTTTTTTTTATATTAATAAAAAATGAAATGAGCTTAGATTATAAGCCTAAAGATCAATGATGAATTCAGCAGTGAATAAGCAAATCTGGATTAAATGGATGAATGGAAAAAATTAAAAAATTTATTAACACTAAAATTTGTCTTTTTTTGTAAAAAAATAAAATGGGGTAATTTCTTTTAATGTTTTTTTTCTTAATAACTATAATTTGAAAAAGTCCAGAAAGGTCTTGTTTTTTATAAAAAATGCAAAAGCACATGGAATTAATTTCAGATCAAACTAGTAAATATTTTTTTTTAAATAAAACAAAATGAAACAAATCAATAAAACTGCCTCTCATTTAAATAAAAACACATTTATTTTGACAAATCTTATTTTTTTCAAATTATATATTTATTTATTTTTAAAAAGTTTATTTCTCGAATATATTTTATTTATTAAATTAAAAAACTTTTTCCTTCCCAATCATATAACTTTATAATACGTTGATTTGAACATCTTTTAATAAAATTAATTATAATTTAGGCAGTGTGGGGAAATCCTTATTTATATGTCTCTTGTCTTCTGATTAATAATTTCCAAACTAAACTTATAAAAATAGAACAGATTCAATTCTTCAATGAATGTCTCAAATAATTGCTCCATCAACTGTGTAGGTCCTTCTTTGCCAAACTCTTTGCAAATATTTCAAGATCTTTTGAATTATTTGAAAGCTGTCCCAAATTTCTATCAACTCCTTTTGATTTATAAGAAAAATCTTTTATTCTTTAAAGAATCAAAAAAAATGCCTCAACAAATGCCTGATTTTGATGAAATTGAGCTGTCTTGGGTTAGAGAATGTACAAAAGATGAAAAAAAACACAATAGAAGAAGTGACATTTGTGTAAATAAAAAAGGTTTCCTCATTTGGCTCGTTGCAGTTTTTGAACTTTTAACTCAAAAATCTTTTAATGAATTTGTAAACAAAACATTATTTTTTTTTTTTACATAATATCAAGGAAAACAATGACTGGTTTAACCTTTCAGCCTTCCTTCCTTCCGCCTTCCTTCCGAAGCTTGATGGTCTTTTCAAGCTTAAACTCCAAGTTTTTTCCTTTCTCAAAACTCGACATCAAATAAAAACATGGACCAACGAACAAGATGATACATTGAAATCGGCCATCAGGTAATTTTTTCTAAAAAAATTATGAATTTAAAAAATTATTTAGAATGCTATCTCCTTTTCTTTTTCAACCCAGATCAAATTATCTCAAAGTTTCCTGGAGTGACATTGCTTTTGAATTCAGTAAAGAAATTCAAAAGACATGTTGTTTGAAAACCGATAAACAATGCAAGGAACGATGGTTCAATCATTTAAGTCCTTTTTTAAATAAGTAGAAACCATTTTTTTTTTCAAAACTAAACTCAACTTTTTTTCAAAGGACTTCTTGGAATCTCCACGATGATATTCAGCTGATGACCGAAAATTTGAAAAACCCAAAAGAATGGGCTCAAATTTCAAGAATGTTCCCTGGAAGAACACAACATCAAATCAAAAATCGCTTTATTTGTCTTTTAGCGAAGACATCAGGATTGAGCAGAGAGAAAATTCGGATCTCAATCAATCAAAATTTGTTTTTTGGGTTAATTTATCATGCCTTAGAAATGTTTAAGGATGAGGAGCTTAAAATTCCTCATGAGGAAATAAACCTTCATGAAGAAATTCAGGAAAGCAACCAAGATATTGAGAGCTTTTTCAAGGTTTCAAAGGAAGAGGAATTAGAAAAATTCTTAAATTTTAATTATGAAGGAGATCCATTCTCTATTGATTTTGATTAATGTTTTAATTTTATGAGACTTTTCCTCGGAGAGAGGCAAAAAAAAAATAAAAAACTTAAAAAAATTATTTAATTTGAATTTTGTGCTATTATTTATTAAGTTTTTTATTTGTTTTTTGGAATATCTATTATAATTTTACTTTTAAAAATTTTATGAGCAAAAAATTTTCACATTGAAAATAGAAAAAAGTCCTGAATATATATATTTTTAAAATTTATAAAAAAATGAAGCAGTCTAAAAAAAAAAAATCAGAAAATAGTGTAGATTTTCAATATTTATTATAATTTCCAGAAATCGCTCCGAATTTTCCATATTATTCATTGTATTTTTTAAATATTTATAATAATTTTCCAGAAATCTAAAAAAAGAGCTGGCTGAAAAAACCCCGAATTTTCCATATTATTCATTATAAAATTATATCAAAAAAACCAAAGCAAAGTAATTTTTAGATTTTCAGCATTTTAAATCGTATTTTTCTCATTTTTAGCGGAAATGCTTTCCGAAATCACCTTTTATTTCAAGCCTTCTTTCAAATTAACTCCTTCCCAATCCATGTCGATTCTCGGCAATATGGCTGAATTGGGTCTTTGGGCTGATTATACCAAGCATCCTCTGCTACGAGAATCACATTCCTCTGAATATTTCCTTTCGAAGAATTCCTTATCATTGCCTATGTTTTCAATTTTCCAATATAAGATGGTAGTTGTTGAAAATAACATTATAATCCATTGGGAAAACCTGCCTTTTAACACAAATAGATCTTATACAATTCATGATTTCTCAGTGACTTTAAAGGGAATGGAAGGAGATCTATTGATTCAAGAGATGGCTTATATGATATATTCGCCAGATGTCATTGGTGGGGAGAAAGCGTTGATTCATAAGAGCAATATTCGCAAAAGCAGAAAAAAGGGTTTAGATGATTCACTTTATTCTGAAATCGATATAACAGTAGAAAGACCAGAGGAAGGGACCAAGGAGAAAGGGTTGAATTCGAGCAATTCGTTATTGAACTTACAGATATTAGAGAAAAAAGTCTCTAAGAAAAAGCTCCGTTTGAAAGAAAAACCCACTTCAGAGAAGATCCCGTTGAAACATTTCTCCAAGAAACGCAATAAAGATTCGCATTCAATCAGCGATGCCTCACTCTCAAGTGGTCAAAGCTCACGAAAGGAACTTACTTCGTTAGTAGGGACTTTCCTCAAGGAAAATGAAGAGGAAAAATCTTTGAAACGGATGGATTTGCAACAATTATATAATAAAATGATGGAAAAAACACCGAATAAACTCCGAGGCTTTTCAATGTTGAAATCTCAGAATGACATAGTCTATCAAATAACCGAGGATTATGTAATAAACCTGAATTATGAGGAGGTGGTTTATACAATAATGGGTTATTTGCCTTTGACATTGGATTGGGATCGTACTAATTTAAAATGGAACATTAGTTTTAATCCCCCATCATTACAATTATTGAAATATGTGTCTCATTTCTTCTCCCAGGCGAGAAATCAATATAAGAAAATGATTTGGGTGGGGATGCTTTATGATGAAGTTCCAGAGGATTTGCAACCTGGATTAAAGGAACTGTTATTTGAAAATTATCGGTGTTTGGTGATATTTCCAAAACATGCAGTTCATATGAATTATATCTTATATTGTTATGAATATTTAGATCCGATCCTTAGTAATTCCTTTAATCAAGCCAATTGTGATAGCGAAATGTTGGAAAGGTTCGGAGTTGGATATGAGGATTTCCGTATTGTGAATGAAATGCTTGCAGATGCTGTTAGTGACAATAGCAAAGATAACCCGTCAATTTTCGTGATTGATTATCATCTCTTATTGGTGAATTTATATTTAGTGAAGAAAATCGTGAAACCAGCGATAGTTTTCTATTATGGCATGACCTTTCCTTGTTATGAGAACTTTCAATTATTACAATTCAATGAAGAATTATTAAGTTCCATGTTATTAGGGAATATAATTTGTTTTGATGAATTCGCATATGCTAGACAATTTCTCTCGATTATATCAATAATGATGGGATTAAAGTATGAGGCCAGAAAAGGTGATATTATGGTCACATATATGGGTAGACAAATCAAAGTCAAAATCAATTCGATTGGTGTTGATTCGACTTATTTAGAATCTATTAAGAGATCTAATGAATTCCTAGATAGTTGTAAAGAAATCGCAAAGAAGTATGAAGGCAAAAAAATCATCCTAAGTCTTGACCCGCTTAATAAATTGACCTTGCTCGATGTGAAATTCAGACTTTATGCGAAATTCCTGGGGGAAAACCAACATCTCAGGAACAATTTGATGTTGATTCAAGTGATTTCACCAAATTTCTGGGATTTGCAAATGCTTATGAATGGAACGAATTGGCAACGAACTAAAGAATATTTACAGAATCTCAAGACTATTACTGATGATTTGGGCCAAAACGTCTTAATTCTCATAAACATTGATTCAGAATATTTGAAAACAAAGGAATTACAATCTTTATTCCTAAAATTCTATATAAAAACAATGAGTTCTCTTGAGGTTTATGCCTTTATGAATATGGCCAAGCTTCTATTGAAAACCTCTATAAACAATGATAATTCCATAGAGGCTTTGGAGTTCCTATATCTTAATGAAAATAACGGCCAGGCCTTGTTTTCTGATTTCCTAACAATAAACCCTTTGTTTTTGAAGATGAACAAATTTAATCCTTTTTCTTATGAGGAATTCAAGGCCAAATTCGCTAATATTTTGTTTCCGCCTAATAAAAACCTAGATGAAAGCGTCTTTCCCTTCATGGAATCCAATGTCTCTTTATTGAAGAAACATACGATCATTACTTGGTTGGAAACCTTGCTTTATGACTTGAAGAAAAGCATTTTATTTGCGAAACATGCGAATCTTACGAAAGTCGAGAAACTCACGAGTTATCATTCAATAACTTATTTCAAATTAGCGACCAATGAATTCTTCAAATATCTGAACATCAAGGAAACCATGAAAAATTATCGCAATTCTTATAATCGCATCATTTTATTCGATTATGAAGGCACTTTAGTCAGTTCTAACAACTTTTCAGATCCTAATGAAATCAAAGACTCTCATGGGAATTCCATCATTATTTTAAAGCCCGCAGAAACGATATTAGAGGCTTTAAAGCTTTTATGCAATGATCCTAGAAACTCTGTATATTTAATTACAGGCAAATCCCCAAGGGAATTGGGTCCTTGGATGCTCGAAATCAGAAATATGAACATTTTCTGTGAATATGGTTATTTGGTTAGATTGAAGCGAGCCGGTAATGAATGGATTCGATTATATGAATGTAATGATTGGAGATGGAAGGATAAAGGCAAAGGAATCATGCAGAGTTATGTGAGGAATACTCAAGGAAGCTCGATTTATGAGAAAGAAAGCGGGATAGTATGGAATTATGGAGACGTTCCTGAGGATTTCGGATGGAAACAAGCCGAATTGCTTGAAAAACAATTGAGATCTGAACTGATAAATATCAAGGAAATCGAAATCATTAGGGGAAGATATTATGTTGAAATCAGGCCTTATGGCATCAATAAAGTATTTGAATATATCATACTTTAAGTATTTTTATATATAAGGGGACAGCATCAGAATTGATTCTTCAAAAGGTTTCACAGGAAAAAGGGAAAATCGACTTTTTAATGGCAATAGGACAAGGGATTTCTGATGAAGAGGTATTTGCAGCTGTGAAGAGGAATCTCAATGATATGAGAGAATTATGGGATGAGGTTTTCTTAATCATTATTGGATTTATCTGTTAAAATTTAAATGTGTTTTTAGAAAAGGTTCTTTAGTTATTTATGTTGTGTGGGGAAGAAACCATCCAATGCGGAATATTATCTGGATAATGTGGAAGATGTGGAGAATTTCATGAACAAAATCGTGAGTTTGTATAGGATGCATAAGAAAGATTCTTTGTAAAAGTAATTAAGTTTTTTTTTTTCAATGAACGCGTTTATGTCCTCTATTTTTTTGGTTTTTTACTATATAAATTTCTGATTCTTTAAAAATTTAATTTGATTAATATAAGTTAGTTTGAAGTTTTATTCCAAAAAAGACCTCCAGTTTTAAGTAAAATCTAGCAGAAAATAACTCCTTTTTATAGAAAAAAACAATTAAAAAAAATATGATCAATATTTCTAAAAAACCCCATGTTATCCAGATTTCCCTTTCCCCGATTTCCATTCATAATAATAATACTTCACAACAAATAAACAATGCCAAACCTCAACAGAATAATAAAGCTATTACTTTAAAGAAAAACTTCAATCCTTTTATCCGTCCTCCTCAAGTTTCTGAGATTTCACTATATGATTCCACACGGCCGGATGACCATTCCTCGAAAAAGGAAAGCAATTATGATGAAATCATTCAAAACCTTGAAAGGAAGTTCGAAGGCTTATTGATAGAAAATAAACAATTAACAGAAGAAATGAATTCCTTATCATTATCTGATCAATCTTCAATTGATTTAAGACAAGTGGAATTTGTTTCAGTAGAAAGTTTACCTGGTTTTCATCGAGAGACTCAAAGCATCGATTTCCCACCGAATAACGGTTTTGTTTTACAAAAGGCCATTGAGGAAAAAGCCAAAATGGAGGCGAATTTAATTCAAACTGTAGGTGATTTGAAGAAAGAGAAAAAACGGCTCAAAAGCGAACTTTCTTTAAAGAAACAGGAGGCTTTCCATTTGGAGAAATGTATAAAAACGCATAATGATAAGAAAGTGTATGAGATTTCCTTGAGGAATAATGATGAAAATACTTGGAAAAAAAGATATCATGATTTGCATAAATCGATGGAGAAAAGAAATAAAGAATTTGAAGAAATCGAAATGTCTTATCAACAGAAGATCAAGGAATGTTATAATGAAATGGAAAGATTAAGAGAGGAAAGAAAAGGTCATAATATAGGTGTTTGTTTCAATGATGTTGAGAGAAAACTCAAGAATTTCGATGAGAAGCTATTTGAATTGATGGATTATATCCGGGAATTGGAAAATAAGCTCAAGGAAAAAGATAAAAGGAGATGAAAACAAAAAAATGAAAGTTTTTCCAATTGTTTCTTAATAATTATTTAGGTTTTTTAAAAAAATCGACTGATTTTTCGTGTTATGAGTAGGAAAATTCGAGTTTCTTTTTCTATTAATTTCTTTATTTCTCAGGTAAAGCCTTCATGCCTAATTCCGCTCGGATTCTGTTCCAATACTCCACTGAAAATTCCTCGACTTTCCCATCATTTTTCTTCGGTCTTTCATTTTGATCTTTATCTTTGCGATGTTTCGATTTGCTTCTGCTTTTCTTCCCTTTGACGATTTGCCTCCAACGAGTTTTCTCCTTTTTATGTTGATGATGACGATGATGGCTATGGCTTCGACTTCTTGAATGTTTTCTATGTTTTTTGTTTGAGTTTTTCTCACTTGCTGAGTCTTTTTCTGATGATTTTTCTTTAATTTTCTCAGGATTTTTATCGCTTTCCTTCTGATTCTTATTAATATTAGAATCTTCGTTTATATTTTGGCTTTCAGGCTCTTTAGAAGAAGGTTCCTTTGGTTCTTCTTCAGCCTCATCGATTAAATCTTCCTCTAAAGCACTGATTCTTGGTTCAATGTTTCCTGCGTCTTCAAGAATCTATCAAAAAACATAAAGGATTCTTTTTTTATTTCTTCTAATAAATATACTGCTCTTTTTGGAATACGAGTCAAAACTACATCTAAACAGGCATCCGAATTCAAAAGCTCATCAACATATTCATCCATATGGATTACTTCAAATCCTTTAAAAAATCCATTTTTAGATATAATAATAATTAAGATTAACCCTACTTCCATCTCCTTTTCTCCGAATTAATTTCCGATTGTCGCTATAAAAAGGCTCCAAACATTGATAAACTTCCTCCGGCCTCCCAATCAATCTCAAATAAAACATAGCCAAGGCAGTAACATACCTTCAAAATTTAAAAAAATCATTGACTTATATTTATTTAAAGAGGAACTTGTAATCTTTGGCCTTGAGGAATTCATAAATTATTTCTTTTTCTGGCTGGATTTGCAACATCTTCAACACCAAACATAAGAATTTCGTTGGTTTCCTAGTTCCACCATAAGTCCCCCCAACATATTTGAGTTCTATTGCTCTATCAACGAGAGTTTCCGAATTTAACCCGAAACAAGCCTCTTTCCAATAAGTATGAGCGTAAATTTTGGATCTGACGATTTTCTCAATCAGGAATTGAGGGTTCACATTATGAACATATTGGGCTGTCGGATCTGTTGTATTGGCCATATTATATTAGAGAGATTTATAATAAATTCTGGTTTTTTTTTTTGAGATATTATTTAAAAATCGTAAAATTCAAAATATTTCTTGAAATTCTCACATATATTTTGCATATTTCTGCTCATTCCTTCTCAAAATGTCCTCAATCGGTCCCAACATTCTTTTAAAACTTAGTCTATCCAATGAAACCAGCTTGCAATCCGACTATTATTTCAAATTTTTAAGTATTTGGAAATAAAAAAGAAGGATTTTTGTATTATACCTGGGCTAGAACACTGGCTTGTCTTGGAACATTTCTCAATATGGCTAATTCACCGAAATAATCCCCAACCTTATAAGCCAAGACTTTTTGAGGCTCTTCGCCTGGCTTCATAACTTTCATTGCTACTAGATTCCCATCTTCTACAAGGAAAAAACTATCACCTTCTTCTCCCTATAAATTCAAGATTTTCTAATAAAAAACTAGTTAAATTTACCTGTTTCACAATATAATCACCTTTTTTGAATTTCACAGGCTTCAAAGCATCAGCTATTTGCGATCTCTCGTAAGGATCCATCGTGGAAAAGATCTCCACACCTTTCAGGAAATTATCGTATTTTTCTCTTTTCTTCATGGCAGCTTCTTTCACAATATGGTTAAAACATTCTCTATCCAATTCAAAGAGAATTGAATCGGTTTTCGCTTTAATCGTCGCTGCTCTTGGAGCATTATATAACAATGCCAATTCACCAAAAGATTCCCCTGGTTGATAAGTCTTCAAATATTTCGCTTCTTCGCCTTTCTTAAACACTTTAAAGCAATCCAATTGGCCACTATCGACTACATATAAATTATCCCCATCGGCTCCTTGTTTAATAACAAATTGTCCTGAACTATAAACAACATATTTTAGAAGTTCTTAATTATATAATAATCTCACGCAAAAGACTTTTCATCCATCGAATCTATTACGATATTTTTCTCATTATCATCAAGCGCTTGGAAAATAAAAGATTGATTTATCTTTTTCCGGATTCTTTCCTTTTGTTCCTCGGATTTCGGAATCACTTTTGGTTTATAAACTCCCTTTTTGTTCCAAAGACCATAAACTTCCGCACTTACTGAGGATCTTTGCTTAGGAGGGCCTTTCAATTTCTCGGGTAATATAAGCGTTTTGTCATTTTCTTCTTCTTCTTCTTCCTCACCTTCTTCTGATTCGGAATCGATTTCTTGTTTCTGCTTTTTCTTATCTGCCTTTGCCAATTCCTCCATTGTTTTAATCTCATTTAAGTGTTTGAAGTTCTCTTTTTAAATTGTTAAGGGGAAAAAATCAAAAAAAGGAAAAAAAAACCTGCTTTTCTTTCACACCATTCGTGAATATAAGCTATCTAAAAGTTTAAAAAGGAAATGAAAGGAATTATGATATAATATGGAGAGTTACGGGGTTGGAAGGACGATGGATAAGCATATCGACCACTAATTTTTCAAGAATGGGGTTGATTTTTTCATTGATGAATTTCCGAGTTTCCAACTCATCTTCCATTGGTAAAAAATAAGTTAGATTTTGTGATTAAAGAAAATAAATTTATTGATTTTATAATTAATTTTTATATTTACAGAAATTTTATTTATCTTCAAGTATTAAAGTATTAGCAACAGCCGCGCTTTTTTTCAAATTTCTTGATATTTGAAACTTCCTTTAAGTTTTTATTTTCTAGAACAGGCAAATTTATATCTCGATATAAGACTTCATTCAGCAAAATTTCAATTGCTGAATCAATATTTTCATTTGTTTTTGCACTTGTAGCAACAAATGGTAATTGTTTTTCTGAGGCAAAGGCTCTGAAGTTATCTAGATCCATATTAGCCGTTAAATCCTTCTTTGTGCCCACTAAAATAACAGGCATGTCTTTTTGAGCATTGATTTCGATTTGGTCCAACCAATAATCGATATTTTTGAAATCAGGCTCACTCAAGTCGATTGTCAAAATAATCCCATGTTTTCCTTTGTAATGTTTAGAAATTATTGCTCGATATCGTTCTTGACCAGCAGTGTCCCAAATGTTCAGATGATAATTTTTTCCTTTGTAAGTAATTTTTTTGACTTCGAATGAAATGCTGAGAGTCTTACCAAAATAATGAATATTTAAAAAAAGTTCTGCTTACAGTAGGGATGTCAACTACAAACTTATTGTAGACATAACGATGGATAAATGCGGTTTTACCCACGGCGCTGTCCCCAAGAATTATGAATTGTACTTTATAGATTTCTGGATCAGATTCGATTTCCATTGAAATGAAATTTTTAAAAAATCATTAAAAAAATTTAATCAAAATTTTAATTTGATTTCATTCTTAAGCCGCCAGAGCTCCCTTAATAGAATGAATCGAAGAGAGAAATTTTCATAAATAAAACAAATTTTTCTCAGTATTTTTAGTATATTATAAATATGTGATTAGCAGTATTAATGAAATCGACTATTCTTAGTTTATATTATTTTCAACAGCAACCTTGCTTCTTTTCTAACTTGTTGGTATAATGAGATTCTCTCCACCTGCTTTTTGGCAACAAGTTAGTATCTCGAAACAAGACCTCATTCAACAAAGACTCAAACGCTAAATCCACATTTTCATTTGTTTTCGCACTTGTAGCGATAAACGGTAATTCTTTTGCCAATGCAAAGGCTTTGAAAGTGTCTAAACCCATTTCAGGCTTTAAATCCTTCTTTGTGCCCACTAAAACAACCGGCATGTCTTTTTGAGCATTGGTTTCGATTTGATTTAACCAATAGTCGATATTTTCGAAATTCGGCTCACTCAAGTCGATTGTCAAAATAATCCCATGTTTTTCTTTATAATGTCGAGAAATTATCGCTCGATATCGCTCTTGACCTGCAGTGTCCCATACACTAATTTCATATTTTTTCCCTTTATATATAATCCTTTTGACTTCAACCGAAATGCCAATGGTCTTTTGGAAAACTTATTAATAATTTATCGAACAAATTTACATTGTAACCATTTTCAGCAAAACCTCCGTGAACATAACGATTAATTAAGGCCGTTTTACCGACCGTGCTATCACCAAGGACAATGAATTTAAGGGTATAAATATCGGGATCTGATTTGAATTCCATGTAATTTAAAAAAAATTAAATTCGTCAGAAAGTTTGCAAATTTAAATCAGAATTTCAATTATTCAGTAGTAGAGGGTTTTAATTCCAAGAAAAAAAAGCTTCACTATCCAAGAATTTAATTCTCTATTTTTTTGTGCAGTAGTCTCGCATTTCAACAACTTTCTGTAGGAAATATTTATTGAAGAAAAATTTAAGAATAATATATTTTCAAAATTTCCAAAAAATTTATTGAGTAGCTAATTTATATTGTCTTGAAATAAAATATATCTCTGCTGATCAAAAAATCTCTCTATCACAATGAACTACCCAGTAATGCCTCTTCAAAATCTCCGAATGAATCAAACTTTAATATTACTGTTGGAACGTGCCACTTATCAATACGATAAGAACAAAATAAACATTTTGGATTTTGGACAAATGGAACCTGTCGTCGCCTCTATGATTGATGAGATCAATGTGGTCACAAGAAAATTAGGAAGCCAATTGAAGAAAACTGTCTGTTGCCTGTTGTTATTTTTTATCTTATTCCTTGCCTCCTCCGTGCATGTCGCTTATAATGATAAAGATGCAAAAGCAATACAAGAAAAAGTTGATAGCCAAAAACAAACAAACTTTGGAAAGTGGTGGATTTACCTGCGTTTACATTAATTCTCGTTGATCAACGTCAAGGTCGCCATCATAAATCTCGAACCAGTTATCAAATAGAGTTCCAAAAATACACCAATGTTGTGGTTGTACAAAATCCTGCTCAAAATTTCGGACCAATGGGACCAGGAAACTATCCAGAAGGCAATTATCAGCAAGGTTACCAACCCTACACTTAAATAAATTTTGCAACCAAAAAAAATAAGAAAGAAAGCAAAGTCATAAACAAATAATCTGAAAAAATAAAATAAAAAATTCGAATTTTTTTTTCTTCTTTAGATTGATTTTTTTTATTTGAAAATGTCCCTTTTCTATACCTATTGAACAAAAAATAATTTTGTCTTCTCCTTTCTTTGTTTTTCAAAAAAAATTTTGTTTCTAAGTATTTTTTATTCCAGAACATTCTAAAAGAGTTCCTTAAATCTTGAATTCTTAAGAAAATGGTTTTTAAAAATAAAGGGAAACTATCTCTTTTAAATAGGCAAAAACAAAAAATACCCACCCATCTTTAGAAAAATAAATTGACTTGGTTTCTACAAAAAATAAAAATTGTTTTCTTATTAGTCTCTTAAGCGTCATTTATAAATTTCTTAAACAGATTCCATTTATCATCTGTCCATCGCACAAACATCACTCTTTTATTACATAGCATATTTTCTGGTCCATTCTTTGGCAGTTGCCTCATATCTCTGTTTATCTGTTTTATAAATGTGGGCAATTTCTGGAACCAAAGGATCCTCAGGATTAGGATCAGTCAACAGAGAGCTGATAGACAAAAGTACTAAAAAAATAATTAAAATCGTTAAAAAGTGTGATTTGGTACCTTTTGAAATAGTAAGAGCAGGACTCCATTGATCTTTGAGAATATCTAGGCAGATGCTACCATTTGAATTGATGTTCGGATGGTAAATTCTCGTCACAAAGGTAAGTTTCGGTGGTTTGAAGGGATAATCTGTTGGGAATTGGATGTTTAAAAAGAATACTCCTCCTGAATAAGGGCTCTCATCCTGTTAAAAATAAATAACAATGAAATATGAAAAATTTCGGTTATTTCTTACTGGGCCCATGATGGTTGCTTGCCAATGGAATTGATCGTTTCCATCTTGAGGACCTGCTGAACAGTTGGCCGGGGGATCTTTTCCCAAATCTATTAATTCCTAAGCAAGCAGGTTTAAAGAAAAGAAT
>Ga0302186_10001768_pt1 | contig 17365 bp, 26 predicted proteins | sample II_Bog_E1_2_FD_198782 | JGI IMG/M metagenome (GOLD analysis project Ga0302186, IMG submission 198782) | Peat permafrost microbial communities from Stordalen Mire near Abisko, Sweden - II_Bog_E1_1 | ecosystem: Environmental > Terrestrial > Soil > Wetlands > Peat | place: Sweden: Abisko...
CATTTAAATTTTTTTTTTTTCGTTAAACTGCAACCATTTATAAAAAACATTTTAAATTAAAAACTAAAAAAACTAAAAATATTTATAGGGAAAAATATATTTTTAAGTCAAACATCAATTTTTCAACTTTGTTTCTAAATTTTAATTTTCAATATATATCCAAAAAAACCATTAAACATTAGGATCATTTTCTGGGACTTGACTTTCGTTTTTTTGTAATGAACTTTCTTTCATATTGCTTTCTCCTTCCTCTTTTCTATCAGTGCTCCCTTTATTATTTTCATCTTCTGCTTTCTGTTCTCCTTCCACCTGAAAATTGCTAGTTGTATTCAATTTTTGTCTTTCCAAGAACTGCTTTTGCGCAGATGCTAAAATCTTCATTTTTATCATAAATCTTAAAATAAAAATCTACAAAGTGCCACATCATATGTTGTGGCAAATTTTGTCAAATCCAACTTATTATCTTTCTTCTTTTTTTCAAACTCCTTCAACAAGTCCTCCCTTTCATAATCAAGTTTTTTTCTCAATTCTTGTTTCATTCTAATCATTTCGTTTTTTTCTCTCCTTAAAATAAAATAGAAAAACATTTCAAATTTTTTTTTTTTTTTTTTGAAATTACATTATGGTTTCAGTTCTTTGATAATCCTTCTTGATTTTATCGAGCATTTTGGCTTTCTTCAATTCGGTAATATCCTGCATTCGTTGCATGTTTTCCAAACGATCAATCTTCTTCAAAAAATCGAAATTTTGCTTCTCGACGATCTGTGTGGTTTTTTCCCCTTTGACTCTCTCAAGTTTCGATTCCGCCTCGAAAATCTTCTTCAAAATTACATTTTTTCGATCTTCCAACAATTTCTCATTGTTCACCAGAACCTGGGAAATTTTATTAAAAGTTGTGAGTTTTTTTCACGGAATGATAATTTGCCAACATCTTCTATTTTTTTGCTTTTTTGTTCAATTAGGGCCTTTCTCCGTTCTTCCTCTGCTAGAGTGACTTCTCTAATCCTTTCTTTCTTCTTCTGGTCAATTTCTTGTCTTTTGTAATATTCTTGAACCTTTTGATCGAGTGCCAAATTGTTTTGTTTCTTATTTTAAAAGATTTTTCAAGGGATTAAAGAAATGAATGTTACCAAAACAGTGTTAATTTTTTCTTGTTTTTCTTCCGCTTTTTTTGCTAACTCTTCGAAATATTTGCTTTTGTTTTTTTCGTATTCTTCATGTTTTCTGAGTTTTTCTTCTTCTTTTTTTTCATAATCCTAATTTTTTTTTTTTATTTTATGAAAATTTTTAAAAAATTAATACTTTTCTTCTTTTTTCCAGAATTTCTTCTGAAAATTTTTTCGATTGTTCCAATTTCACAAAATGCAAAGACGCTTTTTCTTGGTTGGCTTTTGTCATTTCGATTTTTTTCCAGTCATTAAACTTTCCATTTTATGAAAACAGACATTTCCAAAAAATATGTTATTCGAAAAATTAAAGTTATTACCTCAATTCTTCCCCGTTCTTTAGCATCAAGTTTTCTTTTCCTTTCCTCCAAAAGGGCTTGTTCTCTTAAAATATTATCTTCTGTTTTCTTTTGAAGTTCTTCTTGTTTCTTCAGTTTTTCCAGTTCCTTCATTTCCCTAAACTTCTTCATTTCTTCTTCTTGTTTCCCTTGTTCTTTCAAGCGTAATTGTTCTTTAATGAAGGCTTCCTGTTGTTTTTTATTGTTTTCGATTATTTCCTGTTCTTCTTTTGTTCTTCTTTCAATTTCTTGTTGTCTCTTCATTTCCTCTGCCTGGAATTTTATATTTTTATTTGACAAAATCAAAACAATTCCAAACCTCTTTTCTTTTCATTGCGATCATTTTCTCTCTAATCATTTGCCTTTCTGTTTGTTTCATTATTTTCTCTTCGTTCATCTGTCTGTTAGTTTCAACTTTGATCTCATATTCAATCATTTTTTGTATTTCTTGATGCTGTCGTTTTTTTATTTTCTCAAGCAACTTCTTCTCATTCTGCACTAAAGTAATGCTTTGTGTCGAGAACTTGGATTCATTCTTAATAGGTTGTTCATTAGACCCTCCAGCCGACCCATATCCCAAGCTTAGGCTCCTATTGCCTCCCTCCAGAGCCTATTTATAACATTATTTTTTAATTTTTTATCTATTTCTTACTGAAGCTAACGTTCCTGGCTTCCATAACCCTAATCTTTCCTCTTCCATGATCTCCTCTCTGACCTCAAGTAGCATTTCGACTTTCTTTTTCCTTCGGTTTTCGAAATGAACCTCGAAAATCTTCAGATTTTTCTCATCGATGCGAATTTCTTTTGAATAAGCCTCTTTTATTCTCTCTTTACGCACGATTAGCAAATCATTTGGCTTTATTCCCTGTCTCAAACAAGCATCTACCGATCTCGGACTTGTTAGAATGGGGTCTGTGAAATCATTCGGGTCGAAATTCAACAGAGATATTATTTTCTGTAAATGATAAAAGATTTCAAAATGAAATTTTTTTAAGAACTTGAGATTTGTCTCCTGGATCAGGAGATGGGTTTTCCCCTTGCCCTGCAGATTCGATGTTTTTATTGGTGTCCTCAGGATTTTTCTGTTCTTGCTCTTCTGATTCGTGAGGGTTAGTCTGCAAATTGTTGCTTTGTTCTAAATTCGTTTCGGACATTTTTTATGGGTTTTTTATGAAATTCAGAAGTTATTTTTTTAAAATGAAGAAAAAGTATTCATACACCTAAAAATTATTTTTTATTTTAAATACTAACCCCCTACCCCCTCCTTAATAATTAAAAAAAATGGCCATTTTATTTTTTAGATCTAAAAAGTGTTCTTACTTTTTTTCTACTATTGTCCATTTTCATTTTCAGTTAAAAAATATTTTCCTTTTATATTTGATCCTTGAGTTTACTAAAACTGTACCCACAGGCACTAGCAATAATAATGGCAACAACCACCAGAACAATCAAACAGATTAGTGTCATCAACAGTTTATCAGTATAAATCTGTCTGGCGAAGTACCTGATGTATTTCTGGCTTCGATTCAATATGGATCTCGTATCCTTCACAGTGTTTTCCATCCTATCCAATTGTTGGATTTGGATATCCAAATTCACAAGAATTTCATCAGCCAAAGCATTACCTTGAGCCACTTTAATTAAAGTGTTCTCCAATGACTGCAAGCCTGCTTCTTGAACGTTTTTTCCCAATTGGATCAATTGACCACTTGTCATTTGGGCCGGATTCAGTTGAGTTCTATCTGCGAAAAGTTGGTTTTGTCCAGCGTTGTTTGATTTACTAGCTTCAAATTCAAGGTTTAAATCACTGAAACGTTTGGTGATTTGACGAAGAGGGTCTTTGTAATTAGCTTGTTTCACCTTATCTAATTGATTGATTTCCAATTCGTAGGACTCGATCAGGGAGTTGATGCTTTTCTTCACTTTGTCAATTCGACTGATCGACATTTGTTTTTGCGAATAGTCTTTCTTGGCAAGAGACTTGATCTCGCGCTCGTATTTGTCGAGCTCTGAGTTGATTTGGGTATCATATTCGTCTACTTCAGTCATTGTTGGGAAGAGTAAAATAAATTTAATGTTTTGGTTTTTTTTTAAAATATTTTTTTAATAAATTTTTCAACTCTGAGTTTTCATACATTTTTTAAATAATATTAACATAATTCGATTTAAGAAAAAAAAAAAAAAAACTAATTAAAATTAAAAATGAAATGAAATTTTTTTTTTAAAAATGCTTCAAAAAAAATTATTTTTTAATTTTGAAAATATTTTCAAAAAAACAAAAAACAAAAAAAATTTCAGAAGTTCATTGTTTTGCAGAAAGTATATAAAATACAATAAAATTATTATAAATATAAAAATTTGAGCAAGAGAGTAACAGTACATTCATTAAACTAGGTTATAAAAAGTAGTAGAGAAGCACTCCTTTCGTTAAATAATAATATAAAAGTACCATAGCAGAGTTGTTCTACCAGCGCATCTGTTTTTATTTTTCATTTTAGACTCTTAATTAATTGCTGTTTTTATAACATATTTACTTATATTTATATATAAGTAAAAAGTGTTAAAGTCAGAAAAGCCAACGCATCGCTATTGACACACAAGTGATGTCATAATGCAGATTTTTCTGTTATTTAGACTAATGAAATTGTTCCTAAAAAATCCAAAAATGAATAAATTTTTCATCAAAATAAAAATTACCTTTGGCCATTATTTCCATTCTTAGTCCAAACATCCATCCAAATTCCCTTGTTTCTCTTTTTGAAAACAGTAGAACAATCTTGTGGGATCGTGGCCCAAATGCTGCCCCTACTTCCGATCAAATAGGTGATATCATGGAAGGCCACAATGTCCTCAACTTCTTCTTTACTCGCTGGAATTTGAATGATCTCAGGTTTCAATAGAAATTTCTCTTTGTTATTGGCAAATTTGAATTGTTTATTTGAATTATCGCCCCAAAACAACAGGATGGTTTCAATCGCAGATTTCTCATATTTTTTCATTTCAGCTCTGAGCACTTGAATCAAAGTGTGATTTTTAAGCCCAAAATTTCTTTTCAGGTATTCATCAGAACAATTCACCAAGTCTTTCCCCGTGACTTTGGAATATTTCAAAATATTGAGGTAATCATCCAAACCGGTTTTTTTAGCAGCTCTGACGACTTCCTCAGTTGTAAACTCCTCAAATGCCTTTTTTTCTTTGATTTCCACTGCAAAATTTCGTCCTTGTCCAGAAAACACCTTGGCGACCTTCTTTTGTTTGAAAGCCTCAGATTTTGTTATTTTGATATTTTCTCCTGATTTATTCAAATCAACTTCGAAAAGCTCATGATTTTGTGAGACAAAATAGGCTGTTTTGTTGGAAATTGAGTAGCTCAGGATTTGATCGAAGGTCTCTGGAAATGCAAGTTTTGCGAATTTGAGGTTTTGAGGATGATGGTTCTCTGTGAAATCTTCAACATTGAGGAAATGAACTTCAAGAAGATCTAATTTTTCCTGTGTGTTTTTGACTAAAACCACAAGGAACCTTTCATTGACTTTGAAATCCAAAGTGATGCCATTTAGTGGATTGAACCCCAGGTTGGCTTCTCTGAATTGTCCAAAGAAACAAATGGAGAAATTTTCCCCTTTTTTTCTCAGCACCATGAATTTTTGATTGTGTTTGAATTGTTCAACATTCTCGAAGCCCCATGAGTTTGTCACCAGGTCCTTGCATTTCTCTTCTATGATGAGCCTTTTGTCATGGAGGAGGAGACATGTGTATGGGCCAATCTCTTTGAAATCCTTCACTTTCTTGTTGAGATACTTCATTCCAACCAAGTGGTTCAAGGACCCATTACTGAGATTATTGGGTCTTAATGAGAATCGCAACATCTTTTTACAAAAATGCTCTGCGAAAATCAAATGGTTCTTCTGGGAAGGAGAAGGCTCAATGGATGTGGAAAGGATCTGGGCTCGGACAAGGAAATTGTGGAAGTATTGGTTGATTGAATTATAAAAGGAAGAAGAAACAATCATGATTTTGATGAGGTCTTTGAAAGGAAGGAAGTCAAATATTTCCATTAAAATGTCGGAGATTTGCATGACTTCTGGAGGAAAGAAAGTTATGAGATTCTTGTTCATACAAAGGAATTTATGAAGGCAGGGTCGGAATTTATAGCTTTGGAGGAGGTTTTTCGTTTAGATTGTATTTCAAATCAGGGAAGGTATTTATACCCTACAATGATTTGGCCGGGTAATGCGGATTATGATGCATTTTTTTCAAAGTCGTTTGATGATTGGTTTGTTTGGCTAGAAAAAGAATAGGAATTTCCTTCTAAAAAATATAGCAAAATTGAATTTAAATTTGAAAAGAAATTTCACAAAAGAATATTCAATGTAAATTTTAAAAATGAGGACGTTTGGTTTTTTGCTAAAAAAAAATAAAATAATTTAAAATAATTTAAAAAAAAATATTTTCAAAAAAAAATCAAATTCCCCTTCCACCAGAAAACCAAGTTTTTCCAACCTTCATCAACTAAAACTACCCATTCTAAATTTTTTTTATGAAATTACTATCTCTTTTTTTATTAAATAAAAATCAAAATCAAAATTTAAAAAAATCTTTGAGGTCCCTTTGTTTTTATAAAAAAAAGAAAAAGAAATAAAATCACACTCAATCCCTCCATGGTCGACTGCCATAAAGTTGTTTCTTTCTCAATTCTTTAATTAATTTTTTTTCATTTCCAAGGTATTCTCTGACCCAATCCACATCCAAATAGTTCCAACAACTCCTTTCACAGACCAAATGCCAGGAACATCCGGTCTTCGTAAGCCTGTGAAACTCTTCCAATCTCCTCACTACCTAGCCAATTTTGTGCAATCCCTCTTTTTAACTCTTCGTTCAGATGAACTCTCAGCCAAAAATGTCTTAGTGGTTGGAGGGGATGGCCGATTTTTCAACACAGAAGCCATATACACCATTTTGCAAATAGCTCTGGCCAATGGAGTCGATGAAGTGCACGTGGCTCAAGATGGCATCATGTCCACTCCAGCAGTGTCCGCATATATCAGAAAATTGAACAAAGAAGTCGGAAATTGCATTGGAGCGATCATCCTGACTGCGAGCCATAACGCTGGCGGCCCTGAGCACGATTTCGGCATCAAGTACAATGTGAAAAACGGAGGTCCGGCATTGGAAGATTTCACCAACAAAACTTTTGATATTTCCAAAAAAATCGTTGAATATAAAAGTTGCGACTTTGATTTCAGCAAGGTTGTTGATTTGGCTAAGCCGGATGCAGTTTATGAATTCTCCAATGTGAAGAGGCCTGAGAAAAGCCAATTTCTCGTGAAGATTGTACATTCCACCAGAAATTACATTGAGCTCATAAAGAGTCAGTTCGATTTCGAAAAGATCAGCACTTTATTCAAAAGAAAAGATTTCAAGTAAAATTTTAAAAATTTGCAGAATTTTTGAAATTTTCAAAAATTGTTTTTTTGATGAATTCATTTTTTCATCAAAAATTTTTTAAAAACTAATTTTTGAAAATTTTAAAAATCTCAACAATTTTTAAAATTTTATATTCTCCAAGATTTTGTTTTGATGCTATGTACGGTGCTTCTGTGTCCTACGCCAAAGCGATCTTCGAGGGTATTTTCGGAGCAGATGCCTCGACCCTCGTGCATTGTGTGAACAAGGAAGATTTTGGTGGCATGCACCCTGATCCAAATCTTACATATGCGAAAGATCTTGTGAAGATCATGGATGTTTATAAACATGCTGTTGATTCTTCATCAGTTCCAGATTTCGGGGCTGCTTGTGATGGTGACGCTGATAGAAACATGATCTTGGGGAAGCAATTTTTTGTGACCCCATCTGATTCTTTGGCCATACTAGTTGCAAATTCTCATGTTATCTTCAAAAATCCTATGCAAGGAGTGGCTAGAAGCATGCCGACATCAGGAGCGATTGAAAAAGTGGCACAAAAGCTCGGCTTGAAGGTGTATGAAACTCCCACTGGATGGAAGTTCTTTGGAAATTTAATGGATGCTGGAGTTTTGACTATTTGCGGAGAGGAAAGTTTCGGAACTGGATCGAACCATATTAGAGAGAAGGACGGACTTTGGGCAGTTTTGGCTTGGCTTTCATTGGTTGCACATAGAAATCTCAACACCAAGGAGGGAAGTCTAATTGGGGTTGAACAAATTGTCAAGGAACATTGGAATACTTATGGAAGAAACTATTACTCAAGGTTAAAAATTGGGTTTTTATTGAGTTAAGTCATTAAAATTTTAGATACGATTATGAAGGAGTGTTAAAAAGTGACGCCGAAACTTTGATGAATAATTTGAATGGACAATTTGAATTCTTCAATGTGAGAAACAATTTTTTTTTTTCAATATAAATTTATTTTTTCTCTATCTCAATTTTTTTTTTTTTTTATTATTGTGATTTAAAAATTATTATTAGAAACTGAAACAGGGAAACACTTCTGATGATTACACCTATGTTGACCCAATTGATAAATCAGTGAGCAAAAATCAAGGGAAAAGGTTCATGTTCCAAGATGGATCCAGAATCATTTTCAGAACATCAGGAACCAGTGCTTCTGGAGCCACGATTCGAATTTATTTCGAGAAATATGAAAACGATCCAACTAAGTTAGACCTACCAACCCAAGACGCGTTGAAGGAAATCATTGACCTCGGGTTGAAATTGGGTGATGTGCAGGCTGTTTTGAAAAAGGAGAAGCCAACAGTTATAACTTAAGCAAAAAGAATATAAAAAAGGCAAAAAAAAAAACAATATTAAAAATTGGAAAAAAAAACGTTAAAAAATCAAAACAATTTATTTATTTGAAATGCAGAACTCATACGAGAAAAGAACAAAACTTCATTTTTCAGAGAAGAAAAATGTTGATTCCGTTGAAAAACTCTCCAAAAAAATGGAATATTACGACAAACTGTTCAATCAAGTAAAAAAAAAGAAGCATTTCTTCACTTCCAATTTTTAAATAAAAAAAGTTTGAAAGTAAATTTCCTAAAGCGGATAACACAACAAAAAAGTTCTCTCAAGATTACTCACGAGACAAAAAATCAACAAAAGAAGAAGTAATCCAATTATTAAATATTTCCTTTACAATAAATTTAGTTTTCCCCTCGCATCATGGAGCCAATCGCTTCAATGGGTGACATAACGACTCGTTTTAAGCAATTTGAAATCAAGGTATCAGATCAAAAGGAAGTGAATAATACGCGGTTTGAAAACATTGAGAAAGAATTGCGAGAAATCAACCGAAGATTAAAAGATTTGGAGGATAAGCAGCAGAACATGAAATACGAAGATCGGACCAAAGGTTTCACTGAGGAAAAATTCGAGGAACGCCTGAGAAAATTGGAAGAAAAGGGCGATTGGTTGGGCAACAAGATGATCGACGAGAAGCAATTACAACTGAAAATTGAGAATTTCGAAAGAATGCGGAAAAACTCCAAAGATAAAAACTCGGCGAATTTCCAAGAGGACATTTTAAATGAAATTAACAATCTCTATTCAGTAGGAAAAAACTTTAAATTTTCACATTTTATCCTCTTTTTTTTTTCAGTTATTAAGAAAAAGCCTCAACAATCAAAGAGACATGTATTTAGAAAACCAAAATATCAAAAAAAGAGTGGAAACTGAACTCTCTTTATCCAAAATCACTAGATACGAACAAAAAAGTCCCAGGGCATTTGACCAAAAAAGCCCCAAAAAAACCTTAGAGCAAAAAAGTCCAAAGAAATATGAACAAAAAAGCCAAAAAAAATATGATCGAAAAAGCCCAAAAAAATATGAACAAAAAAGTCCTCAAATATATGAACGCAAAAGTCCAAGGAAATATGAGCAAAAAAGTCCCAGGAACTATGAGCAGAAAAGTCCTAGGGAGGTTTTTGAAGAGAGCAAAAGGAAAATTTATCAAGAAATGTATTTATTCTCTTTTAAATTTATATAAAAAAGAGAAAATGTTAAAAAATTAGGAGAAAAGACAGATCTTTTTCTACAGGCACGAAGTTGAGAACCTTAGAGGATGAAATTGTGAATGAGCCTAAGGAAAAAATAAGCAATGAGCTCGAAGATATGAGGTATTTGAACTATACCAAGATAAGGGACTCTTTCGAGAATCAGAAAAGTTTCTTGTTAATTTAATGAAGAAAGTTCTGATTTTTTCTATTAGCAGACTTAGAAAAACTGAAGCTCGAAGAATATCAAAAGAGAAATGAAGACTTAAGAGAAAAATATATGGTTAATGAAAGAATCCATTCCATTCAGAATGATTATAAAAGAATTGATAAAGAAAGGGACCTTAATGGGGATGATATGGAGAAAAGAAGGAAAATCGATGAAGGTTTGTTTAATTTTTCAAAAGATTAATACCTTTAATCAAGAAATCAATAAACGACTTAATGTTGAAAATGAAAAAAGAGACAAATTCATTGGAAATTTAGAGAACAAAAGGAAAATCATAGAGAAAAAAGAAGAATTTTCTCATAAGAGGTGATTTTATCCCAAAAGATTGTTTGTGATTTATTTGTTTTTTAAGAGACAAATTTAATTTTTCTCCATTTTCCACTGAAAAATCACGCAACCAAGAACTCGCTTCAAGGCTCGGTTTGGAAAAGAAGCTCAAAGAGGAAAAGATTGATAAGCTAACAGATTCTTTAAAATACAAATAAAAATTAATTTAATTATCTCAAATAATTTTTCATCAACTTTTAATGGCCCATTAATTGATATTTGTTTCTTTAACAGAAGAGAAGACAAGATAGATGACAGATAAAAAAAATTAAAGGCAAAATTGAAAAATTATAAAAAATATAAAAAAAATAAAATAAAATTAAAAAATTTTAAATTTCAAAAACAAACATTGATTGCATCAATAATATATCTAAGCCGTTCGAATCAGGTTCTAAAACCCCCCTAAAGTTTTATTGTTTTTCAAACCAAGAAAAAATATGTTAAAATTCCTTTCCAAAAACTATTTAAAAACCTTCCCCAGGGGTTCACAACGTCATTTTTCCGTGGTTTCCAAAATTGAACCAGATGTCACGGTAACCCTTCCTTTTTCTTCTCGCTTTAACTAATTTTCATGTCCCAGGGAAAAAGCTTAATAGGAGATTACACCATAATCGATCATACATATGACGCAGTAGTGGTGGGTGCGGGTGGAGCAGGTCTTCGAGCAGCTTTCGGTTTAGTGGAGCAAGGCTTCAAAACTGCTTGCCTCAGCAAATTATTCCCAACCAGATCCCACACCGTGGCTGCCCAAGGAGGTATAAATGCAGCATTGGCAAATATCACTGAAGATGATTGGAGATGGCACGCTTATGACACTGTGAAAGGATCTGATTGGTTGGGTGATCAAAATGCTATCCATTACATGTGTAGAGAAGCATCTAATGTGGTCTTGGAATTGGAATCGTATGGGATGCCATTCTCTAGAACAGAAAAGGGGAAAATCTATCAAAGAGCGTTCGGGGGGCAGAGCTTGAACTTCGGTGAGGGAGCCCAGGTATTTAACTACTAAAAGAGAGCATTTTTCTAATGAATATAAAAAAGGCTTATAGATGTGCTGCTGTGGCGGACAGAACTGGCCATTCCATGCTTCATACTCTTTTCGGAAGAGCTTTGGGTTACAATTGTATCTTCTTTATTGAGTATTTCGTGCTGGATCTCATCATGGATGATAAAGGAGTGTGTCGTGGAGTGATTGCCGTGTCAATGGCTGATGGGTCTATCCATAGGATTAGAGCCAAAAACACCGTAATTGCCACTGGAGGATATGGAAGAACCTTTTTCTCTTGCACTTCAGCCCATACCTGCACTGGAGATGGTGGTGGTATGGTGACAAGAGCCGGGTTGCCTTTGCAAGATTTGGAATTTGTACAATTCCATCCTACAGGAATTTACGGAGCAGGATGTTTGATGACTGAAGGATGCAGAGGAGAAGGTGGCTTTTTGAAAAATTCCTTGGGAGAAAGATTTATGGAAAGATATGCTCCACATGCTAAAGATCTGGCTTCCAGAGATGTGGTTTCCAGAGCAATGACCATGGAAATTTTGGAAGGCAGAGGAGTCGGACCTCTTAAAGATCACATTCACCTTCATTTAGATCATTTGCCTATTGAGTTGTTGCATGAAAGATTGCCAGGTATTTCCGAAACTGCCAAAATTTTCTCTGGGGTCGATGTGACCAAAGAGCCAATCCCTGTGCTTCCCACTGTCCACTACAATATGGGAGGTGTCCCAACCAATTTTAAGACCCAAGTAACCAATTTTTTCTATCAAACCTTTATTTAATAATGATTTTTTAGGCGCTTAGACCTGGCCCGAACGGAGAAGATGTGATAGTAGAAGGATTGTTTGCAGCAGGAGAAGCAGCTTGTGCCTCTGTTCATGGCGCAAATAGATTAGGAGCCAATTCCTTGTTGGATATTGTTATTTTCGGAAGAGCTGCCTCGTTGACTATCAAGGAGAAATCGAAGCCTGGTGAAAAACAACCAGAATTGCCAAAAGATGCTGGAATGAAAAGCCTTGAGAGATTTGACAAAATCAGATTTTCCAAAGGAAAATACAAAACTTCTCAAATCAGAATTGCAATGCAAAAGACTATGCAATCCCATGCTGCGGTTTTCAGAATTGAAAAAATTTTGCAAGAAGGTATTTAATAGACTATAATAAAATTCGATATCTGTGTTGTTAGGTGTGGTCAAAATGAATGAAGTGTATGGACGCTACAAGGATATTGGCATAACTGACAGAGGATTGAATTGGAACACTGATTTGATTGAAGCCTTGGAATTGGAAAACTTATTATGTATTTAAAAAATTAAAAGAAAAATCGTATTTCTTTGATTAGTGCATGCTATGCAAACTATTACTGGAGCAGAACATAGAAAAGAATCTAGAGGTGCTCATGCTAGAGATGACTTCCCTGTAATTAGACAAAAAAAATATAAATGTTTTTATGAAATCGAAAAATTAGGATAGAGATGATAAAAACTGGATGAAACATACTTTGAGTTGGGTTAAAGATACTACGACAGGAAAGGTTGAGTTGAGTCATAGAAGGGTCATTTCTGAGACTTTGGATGATAAAGAAATGAAAACAATTCCTCCAAAAAAGAGAGTTTACTAAGAGGACAAATAGGGAGTTTTTAATAAATTATTTTTCAAAGAAAACAAAATAAAGGAATGAAAAAAAAATATTTTTGCTTATTTATCTCTTCCAAAGTCTAAAGAATATATATTTTCCTATTTAGAAATTAAAATTTTTGCTTAAATTTAATATGGTTGACTTCGCATTCCCAAGGAAATTAATTCGGTATAATAATGAGCCTTCTCAAATTGGTTTAGGTTCATCGGCGTCGTTTTGAAATAGAAACGATTTACGGGAAAATGGCAATGAAACAAATGAATATGAAATTTCAAAACTTCTAATTTGTTCAAATTATTTCGGATTTTATGAGAAGGCACTATATTTTTAGAAACACATTTTTATGCCTATATTGGTCTTACAGAGTCTGATAGTTTCAAGCTTATTGATTTGGACTGTATTTTACCATTTTCATTGAATAAAGTAAAATTTGAAGGTTCATCTTTATCGTATTATGTTTCTCCTGAAATAAAAACAACAAAAACAATATTTTATCAAATTAGCTCATTAATTAAAAAAAATATTACTCTTTGAGAAAAATGACCAAAAAACAAATTAAAAATTTGAATTTTTTATCTCAAAACCCTAATTTTTTTTTAAAAACACCTCATTTCTTAATTAAAAAAAAAAAAGCATTAATAATATGCAATTTTTTAAAAAAAAATCATTTAACCTAAAATTTATCTCAAAAGTTTTAAAACCATCGTGAAAATTACCAAAAAAAATTTATTAGTTTTTCTGAAGAATTCAAGAAAAAATTTCAGCTGTAATAGAAAAGAAATTTATCAAACCAAGAATGGATCGGTGCAAACAGATGGAGAAAAATAAGAAAAGAATAATTATGCTTAAAAGAAGAGGGAATATAGGGGAGGGGAGACAGAAACTAATTAGAGCCAAATTTTTTGATTTTCTTTAATTTGACATTTATTTAGAATATTTCGAAGAAATAAAGTTTTTTGTTAGGTAAAACAAACCCAATTTTTTCTCATGTTATTGCAAAGCAATAGCTACCTTCTGCCTTTCCACTATATAATCTAGCTTTCAGAATCAAATTACCCACAAGGTCTCCCATTAATTCAAGATTCACGTGCCCTGCCTTTTTCCTTTGATCTATTAAAGTCTTTGGGTGCCCGTTTGAGCATTTTGTTTCTTCTATCCACAATGTGGGATCTGAGAGAATTTTATGCCTTTGCATTGTAATAAAACAAGAATGCAACATAGGAAACACAACAAGCAATACCTGTAATGGGATCGTTGTAAATGAAGGTTCATGTGATTAGAAAGAAGCCTGGCCATAAAGCTGAACATTCAGATGTGAATTAACCCCCTCGGACACACATGTAATATAAGGAGGTTGTGGCGTTATCGGCTGCGAAAGTCTCAAAAAAGCAGGATATGCCTCTATTTATCTGTAAAACTTTATCAGTTTTCTCAGAATTTGTCTGATCTACTGCGGAGTGTAGATCACTCATAGCCCCTGAAATTGGCTTTTAAGGTCCGGATCCATGCATTCATGGTTATCAGGATTAGTTTCAACGGAAAGAGCTTTATTATATGCTTTAAATTGGTTTTATTTGTATATAAGGCTCTCTTCTTTCGTTCTTTTGGAGGAACTCATTTTGGTTTATATGCGATTTTTTATGAGTAATTTTTTTGAAAATAAAAATCCAAGTTATTTTATAAAAAACACATTCAAAATTTCCTTTGATTTTAGTTTTTGCATGGACTCTCAGGTCTTATTATATTCCACATAATTCCTTTAATCCCTTATAAAAAAGTTTAATAATCTATTCACAGAATCCGATAGCCATCCACCCTTGATCCAAACCCATGAGCTCAAATTGCCTTTCGATATCAAAGAACATCAAGCCTTTGAAACCGCTTTCCAAATGGATAAAGTCTTAATAATTACTATTTTTCTGAACTTAAACTCATTAGAATTTGGGTATTTCTGAGCTTTCTGTAGGAAATAACTATGAAACTAGCTTTGAAAAGCCATTAGTTAAGAATATCTGGAGGATCGTGAGGTCTTTTTTTCAAAATCTCAAGGAGAAAACCAGTTTTTTCCGATTTTCTGAATATGAAGCTTCTATCAATAAATATCTGAGAGATTCGATATTTTTCACTAAAAGTGAGGTTTCAAAAGGCAGCCAAACATTAGCAAAATTCGAAAATTCCTATGATCGATTGTTGAAATATCTCTTTTCATTGTTTTTCCTTTGTTTTGATAAATTAGGTCTCAAGAGATTTTTTACTGTTTGGAATCCATATGAGCCTTTGAGGCTTTTATGGGACATGTTGTTATTTATGATGATAATGATGGAATTCTATTATATTCCTATTGAATTGGCCTTCGGGGTCTATATATCTCATATGAATTGGATTATCATCTTTATTTTGATAACGAATGCCCTGATTTCTTTGAATACAGCCTATTATTTCCGAGGTAGTTTAGTGACCACCAGACTATATATTTTGAAGAATTATATGAAGAAATATCTCATTAATGATATTTCCACAGTTTTGGTATTTATAGTGGTTTCAAGTGTTGAGGATTCTGAGGTTTTACCCTTTTTCCAGCTGGTTTTCTATTTAAATGCCAAACGTTTCTTCAATATTCATAATATTCTCGATGAGAAATTCAAATTATATTATAGATTCCATGGTTTCCTTGAGATTTTGGAATTGATTTTCTTCTCATTATTCATAATCCATATCTTCGCATGTGGATTCTATTGGATTTCAATACAATCGATTGATGATTATCCAAAAACATGGATTTCTGTTGAGGAAATCAATACGAATAATTGGCAGGAGGGATATACCTATGCGTTTTATTGGGCCACTATTACTATAATGACTGTGGGTTATGGAGATGTGGTTCCTCAGAATACTATTGAAAGGATTTATGTGATTTTCACTGCTATTATGGGTTGTGGGGTATTTGCCTTTAATGTAAGTATGATAGGCAGAATATGTGAGAAAATGTCAAAGGATGATGAGGAATTTAAGTAATTTTTAGAGAAAAACCTTATATAAAAGTCGTTTTTAAGGGAAAATAACAATATTATCACGCATTATATGGTAAAGAAGAAAATCAATGAAAATTTCCAATTAAAAATCAAAGCATATTTGAGATATTATTGGAAAGAAGCTTTATTACAAAATGATGAACGAGAGACGGAAGTCATAGGGAAATTGACGAAAAGCCTCAAGAATGAATTAATCTATGAGGCTAATTCGAAAATTCTCTATGGATTGCCTTTGTTTTATTCGAATTTCTCTGAAAGAAGCATCAAGAAAACAATTCCCTTATTGAAGGAAATTCGTTATTCTCCGGGTGATGTGATTTTCGAAGTAAAAATACTATTTTTCTGTTTTTTTAATTTTTTTCCTTAGGAAAATGAAAAGGATGAACAGGAAATCTATATAATAAGCAAAGGTTGTGTGGAGCTTTACTATCGGAAGGATAATTCGGACCTTATTCTCATAGATTCTTTTGAGGTATTTTCTCTAATATATTGATTTCTCAAGAAAACCAAATAAAAAGAAAGGCTTTTTTGGAGAATTTTCCTTTTTCACAGGTTTCCCTCGAAACTCCTTAATGAAAAGCAAGGATTTCACCACACTTTTTTCCTTAAAGCGAAACGATTTCATTTCGGTGATCAAAGAAGAAAATGATGATTATTATCGTTATTGTATGCTTCGTGATGAGATCCTGCTCAATAATTCCAATTATCAACAACACAAGCCTTGTATAGCTTGTCATAAATTCGGACATAAAATCGAGATCTGTCCGTTAATCCATTATATTCCCAACAAAGAACAGATCATCAAAATACATTCAAAGAAGGATTTGTTACAGATTAGAACAGTTTTCTTAAGGCAGAGAACTAAGAAAACCAATGCTTTGAGAACTAATAAAGAGAATTTCGTGAGATTATGTAAATATCTAAGAGATTCATCGAAATCCTTTAATGATGATGATTATGATAATGATGAAATTCAGATGGAAATTGAAGAAGAAGATACCATCCAAAGACTGCTATTGGACAGAAATAGAATCAAGAGCTCGAGCTCCAATATGTCTATATCAATACCATCTGTGAAAAATAACACTTCTAAGACTAATGAAAAGTATATCACTGTGGAAAATTTCGAAAACATCAAAAGTTTCAAAACCTATTATCCACATTATAATTTCTCAGTGGATGGGTTCAATTATCTTGTGGAGAAATCGAGGGAATTGGATTTAAAGGGAAGGACGATGACATTGATGATTGATTCCAAAAAGGAAAAGGAAAAGGGGAAGAAAATGAAGGTGACCCAGATGAAGAAAAACTTTTATTCTAGTAGGTTGGAATTGAAGGAAAAAGTGAGCCTGTATGAATTGGTGAAATTGGTGATGGAACAACCGAAAATAAAGAAACAGTTGAGAAAAAAATCTTAATAGAATTAATTTTTAATTAGTAAAAATTGTATGAAAAAATGACTTTTCTCCATAAAATTTGTTAAAAAGTTAATCATGATGTTAATTTATTAGTTTTTAGATCTGAAATTCAAGAGTTTTGGATTCTGAACAGTTAATTCTTGTTTTTGGGGAAAACAAATTATTCATTTTTGGAAAGAAATTAATGAATTTTGAAAAAAGAATTTTTTTTATAATTAATTTTATTTCAAAAGAAAATCAAAAT
>Ga0302186_10001769_pt1 | contig 17363 bp, 43 predicted proteins | sample II_Bog_E1_2_FD_198782 | JGI IMG/M metagenome (GOLD analysis project Ga0302186, IMG submission 198782) | Peat permafrost microbial communities from Stordalen Mire near Abisko, Sweden - II_Bog_E1_1 | ecosystem: Environmental > Terrestrial > Soil > Wetlands > Peat | place: Sweden: Abisko...
AGATAATAGTAAATGTAAGTTTCCTGAATGTAAAATTGTTATGTCAGGAAACATGAATGAAATCACTAATTATCTATATAAGAAAAATATTAATATTGAAGGATTGTATCGAAGAACTCAAATATCAAATAAATCAGAAAAATGGATCGGTGGTGATTACAGTGCATTAACAGCAGGGAATGATAGTGCATTAACAGCAGGGTATGGTAGTACATTAACAGCAGGGGATGGTAGTAGATTGTCTTGTGAATATTTTGCTGGTCATAAATACAGGCTTGCTACTGCTTATGTAGGAGAGAATAATATTAAGCCTAATCAGGCTTATAAATTAAACGATCAAGGCGAGTTTTACGAAGTATAATTCTCAACTAAAAAGACCGAAGGGATTTTATCCCAACTAAAATAAAAACAATAATAAACTATGTGGCCTGTTTCACAGAGGCCCAAATTTAAGAATTCTTTAATAAATAAAAATAATATGAAAAATTTTAGCAACACACATAGAGAAAAAGGCGTGGCATTAATCACAGCAATTGTTATATCAGTAGCCTTAGCAATGTTATTGTCTGCTTCGTTAGTTGTGGCAATGACTAATACAAGGCTAGGGTGGGACCAGGTAGAAAAGTCTGCATCATTACAGACTGCCGATGCAGGTATTAATAACGAACTACAATATATTGCTATTAATGCTGGCTCTTCTATACTATCAAGTCAGCCTATAGTGTATAATGGTGTCACAACAAGGTTACCTAATGGCAATCTTGTTAAAGGTAGACCAGGTTTAGTTCCAGGATATAATCAAGGTGAATTCTATGTTTGTAGCAGTAATGATGCCGCAAGCACTATACCTTGGGATGGTACTACGTCTCCTTTCTACATTACCTCTACAGGTATCGTAGGTGGAGAATATCAGATTGTCCAAGTCACTAGTACGGCAAAATCAATTTTTAATAACGGCGGTTCTACCACTAACAATCCTGGCAATGGCGTGACTGTTAACCCATCTCCTCAGTGTCAAAATACTACGCCTTGTTCCGATGTTGAAATTTCAGGTAGTTTTGGAACTAATGGTAATGTGAATTGTAGTAAAAATTGTAATATTCATGCTGATTCCTGTGTGAATTGGAATTCTAATAATGCAAACAATCAGTTTAATAATAATAATGTAACAAATGGTGGACAACTCCTAAGTAATAGCCAACCCTTAGTTATGCCTAAGACTGTGGATGCTTGCTCTGCCTGTTTTGGATTTAATAGGACCAATAGCCAGCCAGGATGTTCTGGGGATAGTCATGATAGTAATATTTTTAACAATTGTAAAAATAATTGTAAGAATAGTTCTGGTATCTATCAATATAATAATAATGCACGGGCTTCTAATATCAGCCCACAAAACTGTACTAAATTTAATTATTTGGGTTATCAATTAAATAATGATTGTTTTGGGTATGCAAATATTAAACCCGGCACAGGATGGTGGTGGGGGAATAATAATAATAATTCCTGTGCTGTAAATACTTTGATTTTTGAACCAGGTGATTATTATTTTACAGATATTAATTTACTTTATGATGCATCATGTGAATTAATTATTGATTCTGGTGCGTTAGCAAGTAATGGTACACCTGGTCAAGTTAGATTTTGGATTTATTCCAATGATGGAAATAGTGATTGCATACAAATTCCAATTACCAATACTCTTGCGCCTGGCGAAACTACTATAGATCCTGGCAAATTTAGAATTTATTATGCTAAGGACGGTTGCACATTATCTTTTACAAGACCAAATAATATTTCTGATTGTAATGGTAATGAAATCACAGGAGATTTTGATTATTATTGCGGATTATATTCATGTACTAAGCCTTGTGGCGACAACACATGTAGTGTAGGAACAACTGTATCAATTAATGGTACATGTCAGCAAAAAGCGAATCCTGGGACAGGTTGTTGTAATTTTCATGGATGTATGGTTTGTGACAAATTAGTATGTAGTGGTGCATGTAATATCAATTTTACTCAATCTAGAAATTGTGGGAAAGATCTTTGCAACAATGGCACTATTTTAAGTTGGTCATGTGGAGGTTAAATATGTTCGGTTTCTTTAACAAAATGTTTAAGAATTCTACAATAATGATTGTGGATGTGAAAGGCAAATCTGGCGATTATAGTTATGACACAAAACTTATGAATATAGATGAATTTTTATCACAATATACAGATGAAGAAAAGATTGTGATAAAAGAAGAAATGTCAAAATAATAATTTTAGTATTTTATATATGCTAGAGCGAATATATAAATGTTGGTATGATTCTGATATAAACCCAGATCCATATTTTACTAAAAACAATGATCATAAATCTGCAATACATTTTTCGATGTGTCATATTGATGATTTAGAATATTTGCAGATTGAAGATTGTGGAATGAGAAATATTATATTTATTGAAAAGCCACGAGGTCATATTTTAGATGAAAATTAATTGCGATCAAGTTTCTAATATACTAAATAGTATAGAAAGGTATGAACAAATTATTAAATTGTTGCCAGAGAGATCTGTTAAATTTAAAAAAATGTTGAAATCAGCCACATTATTAGAAATAATGGAAATTTTAGATTTAGAGTTCGAAGATAATCTTGCGGCAGGCAATGCCATTTACGAACTCACAGATTTTAATGAGTTGAGAGGAATTGTTTAAAACAGTACCCGCGCGTGAATTAACAATGAAATTTCTCATCTAAAATAAAAAGTATAATGAATAAATTCAAACTAGGCGATAGGGTAATTTACAGAGATCGGATCGTTTTTATTTATGGAACAATAGATATGATATTGATTGATAATCAAAGTAATGATACAATGTTTTATTTAAAAGACATAGTCTCAGTTGGTAAAGGTTTTTATTTTATATCTGGCCCAATTTATTTAGACGGTTTTAAATTATACAAGCCATGTAAATGTCCAAAATATTTAAAAACAATATGAGAAACAACATGAAAAAAACACAATTACAACAATTACGGCAACAATTCGTAGATGACGTTAAAAAGATTATAGGTACAAACACATTTAGAAGTAATTTTTATGTGGATTACACATATCCTGAAAATAGTAGAATTATCAATGATCCTCCATTGCCTCGATCAACTATAACAAAATGTTTTGATGACATTCAACACTTATTTGATCGCAAAACTCTAGAAGAAATTATTAATGATTTGCAAAATCTAGTAAATAATCCAGATTATATTAAATCTTATGTAGACGTAAACTATGATTATACAGGTTATAATATTATGGTTAGTATTGATGAAAAATATGTGCCTACAAAAAACGACATTATACAATATGAAAAAGTTTTAGAAATGTATGAGAAAGATTTAAAAATTTGGAACCAAATTAAGCCGATTATTGATAAATATGTAGCAGATAAAAAATCAATTATAGATGCAGAAGAAATTGAACAATTAAAAGCACAGCAGTTAGAAATCACTAAAAAATTAAATAAATTAATGAAAGTGAATAAAAAATAAATGAATTTTAAGATTGGAGATTTAGTTTACTATAGTAGCCAAGCCTACTGGCACAACATAAGATTTGAAATTACTAATCTACACATGAACGGAGATGCAACAATTAAAATTATAGAATTACCAGGAAATAATCAATTAGGCTATAGAATAGGTGAATATTTTCGCGTTGGCAATTACTTTGCATTAGCCTCTCGTACATCAAAAATTCCCCAATATTTAAAGAAAAACAATGAACAATTTAATCACAGATAAATATCATTTCTTTTGGCACGGTTTATTCAGCCAATGGAATGAATCGCCTTTTGTAATAGATCATGAACATTATATCACCGCAGAACAATTTATGATGAGTATGAAATCTAAAATGTTTGGTGATTATGATGTTCTAAAAGAAGTTATGAGTACTTCCTCACCAAAAATTCAAAAAGCGCTAGGTAGAAAAGTCAAAAATTTCGATAATGATTTGTGGCAAAAACATTGTTATGAGATTGTGCTGAAAGGTAATCTGGCTAAATACAGGCAATCAAAGGCACATTATGATGCGCTTCTTTTCACTGGCAAAAGAATGCTGGTAGAGGCTTCGCCTTATGATAAAATCTGGGGCATTGGTATGGATATTGACCACCCAGATATTTTAGATGAAAATAAATGGCTCGGCACCAATTTACTTGGAAAAGTATTGATGGATGTGAGGAAAATTTTAATTGAAGCCTAGTTTTATTGGCAAGTTTTGTTATGTAATAGGAATGTCAGATATTTCTTTCATAATCAAAGTGTTAAATCATAAATTTTTGAATGAACTTTTGCTCAGATATTCAGATGTTGATGAAGATGAGTTAGTAATGGTGACAGTTAATTGTCCAGAATATCTGATAATTTAAAAGTAGGTGATAAAATTTATTTTTCACGAGTAAATTTTAATGGTAGACCGACAAGTATAGTTACTACACAAAGATTAATTGAAAAAATCTTTCTTATTTTAAAAATTAGAGATGGTCTAGTGTGGATTGACAGGGAAAATGGCTATTACGCTCACAGATTTGATACTGGCGAAATTAGATTGTTGAAAAATTTGCCTAATTATCTAAAATTAAAATAATGAAAAAAAATAAAAAATGCTTATTTAGAGTTGGAGATAATGTTCGAACTATCTTAAATAATAAAAATTATAAAGGTAGGATTGTGGCCATTGATAATAAAAATAATCTATATTATAATATTCATGTACAATTAGAAAATAGGAATTTCACAGCAATTCGTTATTTTAATGCGCGAGAATTATGGATTTTAAGAGATTGTCCAGAATATTTAAAAAATTATGAAACAATTGTATGATGTGAATATTGAAAATGTATTGGTAATCTGTGGAATGAAAAATAATAATAAAATTTTTGCTACTGAATTACAAAAGGATGATCTAAAATTACATGTCTGAAATATCTGATAATTTAAAAGTAGGTGATAGATGCCGGTTCTCGCCCAGAAAATTTGACGGAACTTCAAGTAGCCAAACACAACATATTGGTAAAATAAAAACAATCACAAATATTAATGATGATTATGTATTTTTAAATGAATCAGGTTTTTATTTGTCAAGATTTGATACTGGTGAGATTAGATATATTAAAATTAATAGTTATCCGGAGTACTTGAAGAACAAATGAAATTAAAAGATTTAAATGTTGGCGATATACTTGCCTGCCCAGTAACAGGTTATTATTTAAAAATTACTGAAATTTCATTGCAAGAAAATCGTTGTGAATATATAACATTAAATTCAGAAATTTATAAAGGCACTTATTATAGACATGGCGATTTTGATCATATTTGGTATAAGAAAAATATCAAATTACCACCTAATTATCTAAAAATGAATAAAGTTCCAAAATTATAGAAATTTCTCATCTAAAATAAAAAGTATAATAAATTATGAACATATTAGAATTAATTAAAGAACTTCGTTTCTTAACAGATGCCCCGGTGAAGGACTGTAAAATTGCATTAGAATTATCTAATGGTGATATCAATAAGGCAAAAGAAGAGTTAAAGAAAATGGGCTTATCGAGTGCCAGGACAGTATTGCCGGAGCAAGGTGCGATTAGTGCTGTTACTAAAAATTCTAGTATTTTTATTGCTGTTGGCAAATGTGAAACGGATTTTACAGCAAAGAATTCATTATTTATTGATGCTGTAAAACAGGCCGCTTTAAATTTTAGCAATAATTTAAACCCATCATCTCAATTTTATGAGAATGTGGATAAATTTAAAGAGAATTGTAAATTAGATTTATTTACCTTTACAGCCGAATCAGATAATAAAATTGCTTATTATCTTCACCATGATAATCAGCGATTTGGATATATAGAATATAATGATGGCGGCAATGAGTCATCCGCAATTAAAATTGCCACACATATTGTAGCAACAAATCCTAAATATGTAGGGAGAGATAATGTACCTGTAGATGAATTAAATTCTGTTACACAATCATTATTAAATACGATAAAAGATTCTGGCAAACCAGAAAAATCTTGGGATATGATCCTAAAAGGACAATTGAAAAAGAAATTATCAGAAACAGTATTAATGGAACAACAATTATATTCTGATCCAAAAATTAGTGTGGAACAATATTGTAAGGATAATTCTTTAATTGTGAAAGGATTCACTAATATTATGGTATGATACATGGAACAACAAATTATTAACGAGTATGAACATATCGAAATTGTGAAAGAGGTTTCTGAGATTAGAATTGTGTGTGATAAATGTGAAGATTATCATGTTAAATTTCGCAGAGGAAATACAGATGATATGAGAAGTGATTCACCCACGTTCACCAAAATTATAATCACATTACCCCATCCTACATTGAAGTGGAAAACTGTTGAAGAATCTAAACATTATTGTGAAAAATGTTGGGCAAAATTAAGAGAATTATTATGATATATATAGACCATAGAGAAATTTTATATAAGAATTATGAATTGCCAATTTTAATTCTGTCAGCAAGGCATGTAAAAAATTATATTGGCCATATTAATTATGCATTAATATCAATTCATGATCCTTCAGATTATCCTGTAACATTATCTTATGATAATAAAAGGATCGCCGCGCATGTTGAAAGTTTTAGAGACGTGGAAGATGGAAGTTTTGGAGGAGCCAAATTTGAATATTCTATTACTGATGAACAAGCACTAAGTATTGCTCAGTTTGTTAAACGATATAAAAACAATATTAAATTATTGGTTGTGAATTGTGAGGCGGGAATGAGCAGAAGTGCTGGCGTAGGTGCCGCCATTTCCCAATATTATAATTCAAATAATGAAGAATTATATAAATATTATACGCCTAATTCTACTTGCTATAGAAAAGTTTACAACGCATTACTTAGTGATAATGAACAAGAAATCATAAATAAAAGTGGCCCAGTTGAATAATTGTCCGAAAATTAAATTAGGTGACATCGTTTATTTTACTAAAGATCAATATTGGAAACAGATAATGTGGAATCAAAGTTGTGAGGTAGTTAAAATACAAGAAGATTTTTTTGAAATGGCTCTTTTAACTGACTATTCCAAATTCAAAAAAGGTTTCGTTTTTACAATTTTTTTTTCTGAATTAGAAAACAATTATGTAAAAATTAGAAATATAGGCAATTGCCCAGAATATTTGAGAAAACATAATGATTAATTTTAATAATTTAAAAATAGGTGACTTAGTTATTACAAAAAATATAAGCCGTTTTGTAGGTTATAATAGAAACTGTGTGATTAAAATATCAGAACAAATACGCGATGGATGTTTTGAAGGCCGAACTATTTTAGATAATCGTGTTCTTTATATTTTTGATACTAGTTTAGATTTTTATAATCATTATAATTTAAAGAATTGTCCAGAATATTTAAAACTATGAATTTAAAAATTGGAGACATGGTCAGATGGAAGTTCGCTGAAGATAATAATGTGATAAAAATTGAAATGATTAAAGATAATAAAGTTTATTATACATACATATATTCCGATTATATCGAACTAGATTTTCATAACTACATAACATTAGATGAATTTAATGTTATAAAAATCAATGATTGTCCAGAATATTTAAAACAATGATTAAAAATGGTACAAGAGTGAGAGATAAAAAATATCCAGATAAACAATTCATTGTGAAAGGATTTAACGACCATATGAATTCGTATTTTTTATCATCAATTATTGATGATGATGCCTGGATCTATAAATATATGGCTAATGAAATTGAAGAAATGACAGTTATGTGCCCGGAGTATTTAAAAAACAATAATGAATGAAATTAATATAGAGCAATTATATAAAGAAGCAGTGGCTTATTATAATAAAAATCTAGTAACCAATGAAGCCAGTCAGAAGAAAAGAGCATTTTATAAAGAAGATCTTCCTTTACCCCAATTAATAGATGTATGGATTATTTCATCATTTATCACAGGATTTTTATGTTATTATGAGAAATATCAAAATATTCCTCATGGAGCCGAAGGATGGATTTTAGATTGTTTGATGTATTTATCATGGATGTTCACACCAACAATGTTATTTGTGGTTAAAGCGCAAGAATATTTTAGCAATATACTTGTATTTGGCCCATTAAGTTTTATATATAATAAAAAATTAAACCAAAAATTTTATCCACAGAAAATTAACATGTCTTCAAAAATATGCGATTCACAGAAAATTAATTTAATTATTAAGTACCTCACAAATGGCCCAATTTCTCAAAATGAATTTTTATGTAAAAAAATAGATAAAGCAATTCAAACTTCTGAATCGCAAATAGCATTACTCTCAAACATTATTGCAAATCTCAACAATACTAAACATGATTTAGAATTTTTAGTATTATCTAGAATTGAAATGGCTTCCAATACAAAAATAATTCTTGAGAAACAAATTGTTGAATTAATTGCGCAAAAACAAGATGCGATTAATGCCGTAACAGAAGTTAAAGAATTGTCTCAAAAATTAGGTGCAATATATTCGACCACACAATCTATTCAAGAAATTCAAAATGCATTAGGTATTGTGGATAAAAATGAAGTTTTAATACTAGAAAATAATCAAGCAATTTATATGTTTAAACAATTATGTGATTCTACAGTAAATAAATTGAATGATATTCAAAAAGAAATCAAATATTATGAAAGTGCAAAAATTGAAGTAGAATCTGAAACTAAGATTTTGGCATAAAAAGTAGGTAAAAATAAATGACTGTAAGAGAATTAAAAAATACATTAGATAATTTTGATGATGATATGATTTTAGATGAAAATAGATTATTGGAATTATTTTATGGAGAATTTGAAAGTGATGTTCAGAAGATTATTAAAGAATATGAATTTCATCGTCAAGATTTTCTGTATCCTGTTGAAAACCTCATTAAACACGAGGATTTGACTGAATTAAAAAAAAGTGGAATCTATTGCAAACTTTTTACACAAACAATATATAACAAATATAAAATTATTGAAAAACAACGCTCAGTTTATTATATATCAGGTAATCCAATATCAGATATTCAGATTTCCACTCATCAACAAGTATATCCTGAGGATTTTTAACTAAAATGACAATAGAAAATCTAAACAAAATACTAGACTCTTATTGGGCCAAGGGCTGGGATGGTTATTGCCGCTTTGACGAAGGTTGGAGTGATTTAGTGGGGGAATTACACAACAAAATTCTAAACATTGATCCTAATTATAAAATTCATCAAATTAAAGAAAAATTTGGAGTGCTTCGTTTTTATTATGAATCTTTACTAATTGAAAATCAATTTCACAATGAAGAAATCGATAATATAATTGAAGATTATGTGAAAAAGTCTAGAGAAATTTGCGAAATATGCGGCGCTAAAGGCAGGCCAGCCAAACTCGGCTATAGATATAAAACTTGTTGTGAAGATTGTATGGTTGAGTATATGCAAGAACATCCAAGTGTTAAATGCATGTTTGTGGCAGAATTAATTAAGCCAATTATTTTGGAGAAAAAATGAAATGAAAGTAGAAGAATTAGAAATTGGTGATACAATAAATGGCATGATTATTTATGATAATGTAAAACTACGATATGGCGTTGATGGGCAAGTTGAGGTTCCTTTAATAATACCAGGCGGATTTGATTTAGATACATATGAATCATTAGATTCATTATTAAAATCTTGTTATCAAGAATTTAATGGAAGGTATTATTCAATGATTCATCCTTATACATTTGACTCCGATACTGAATTAGATTTAGAAAGATATGTGGTGCTTAGAAATGGAAAAAGAATTACCTAAAATTTATGCGGTTTCTGATATTCATGGAGATTATGATAGATTAGCAGAATTATTATTATCTAAAAATATTATTAATAATAATCATGATTGGATTTCTAATAATAATAAATTAATTGTTGGTGGTGATCTCACTGATAGGCACAATCAAGGAATCCAAGTTATTGAATTGTTGATGAAATTAGAGAAACAAGCGCTAATGACTGATGGGCGAGTGATAACGTTACTTGGTAATCACGATTGTTCTCTGATAGCAAGAGTATATGAATTTATAAACAATTATTTTTCAGCCTGGGAGTGCAGACAAGTGTTTATAGAGAATGGAGGAATTGATGCTGAAGCCTTACATGTTTCTAAAAATTCAGAAATTTTTAATTGGCTAAAAAACCGCCCTTTAATTCATAAAGAGGGTAAATATTTATTTCAACATGCTGATTCTTGTAGATTTTATAGAGATTTAGGAACTATAGATGAAATTAATAATAAAGCCAAAATTCTATTAGAAACTGGAGAAGGTGCTTGGCAATTATTCTATCATCTCACCAACGCGCGGTATTTTGATCCGTATATGCATTATAATAAAAAATCACAACAAGAATATATTGAAAGATATTTAAATAATTTTGATTGTGAATTGATTGTTCATGGTCATAGTAGATTGGAACAAGGATCTTTACCACAATATTCATTTAACAATTGTGTATTAAATATTGATTGCTCAATGAGCGCTGGCTATGGAAATGATTTAAATCGCGGATGTATTGTAGAATTTTAATAATTCTCAACAAAAATAAATAGTATAATAAATTATGAATAATAGATATTTAACAACATTTGATAAAATCGGCTATGAAATATTTTGCCCCACTTCTATAGATCAAATCACAGAAGATTGTTATGTGTTAACTAACGATAATGATTGGAAAGAGTTGTGTTCTTGGTCAGACGAAGCAATTTGGACATGTATTATCACACGTGCTGTTTTTGCCAGGCCAATTATAATTGATGGATACAAATTGGTTACAAATAAAAATCGTTATGCTAAAGAGGGCTGGATTGAGGCATATTCTAATGGAAGTAGATATCCTGTAAAAGTTACCAAAAGTGTTAGACAAGCAATGAAGTGTGGCGCATGCCTCTTTGAACCTATATCAGAATTGCCTGAATCAGTAACAAATGAAGAAATTTTAAGGCAATTAATTAAGAATTTATTTGACAATGAGAATGTGGCTTTTGTAGGTTTTCGAGTGAATTGCTTGGTATATGATATTCGAATTACAAATATAGATGAGAGTTTTAACAACACATATGAAGTTTACAATACTGTTTTAAAAACTCGCAAAAATTTCAATGATATCGATGATATGTTAGATTTCATAATTAGAGATCAATAAAACAATAATAAGGAAAATAATTATGTCACATTATAGTAAAGATGATTTAAAATATATGCTAAAATCAGATATTATTAACACAATCGAGTTAATAAATAATGATCATTTCGACATTGCCGACCTCACCTTTTTAGGTGAGTATTTAGGTGATTTTCCTCACACTGAAGATATCCTATTAAAATTATCTCATAATGAATCCGTTTTGGTGAGAGAAGGCGCTATTTATGGAATGGCTAAAAAAAATAAATTGTTTCATTTATTAAATGATCGCGTTAAATCTATGGCAGAAAATGATACTAGTCATACTGTGAGAGAAATTGCAGGAGATATTATTTCGGATAATTCATGAAATTAAAAATTAAAATCAATACACTTAAAATACTTGAGATAATAAATGTTTTATTTATTATGTTTGTAACTTTTCATTTATTTTATGTCGCCGAGCGATATCATAATTTTGACGCAGGAATTGTAGGATTAATAATGTGCATATTCATTTATATTTATTGGTCATGGATTTTTCAAGATATAAAGAACAAAAATTCTAAGTAATAATATTAGATATGCAAATTACATTAAAAAGAAATGAAATGTCAAGATTAAACAATTTTAATCTTGAACCTGGAGATACAATTACAGAAGTTAGTAATAATGACGAATGTGATGTGTTTGCCAATGTTTTAGCATATTATAAAATTGATGACAATAAAGATCTAGTATTAATAAAAGATATGGAATTCTGGAATCGAGAATTCACGGAAGAAGAATTAGCCGTGAGATCTAAACCAACTTTAACACAATCTTTAGAATATATTATGAGAGATAGTGATATTGATGTACCATTTAGGTATGCTCGTGATTATTATGATTGTGCCAGAGATAGTTTTGAATGGTTCAGTGTAGATTCGTCATCTCCATTATTTAGAGATTATAATGGATGTGCGAAATCTGATTACATAAAAGAATTCGAAACAATTTTACCATATATTCCTGTAAAAGAATATAAATATTATGAAGGTCCAGAGATTCAGGCAAAAATGATTGAATTTGATCATGGTACTGAGTATAGTAGTTTTTTACAGATAATGTATGTCGCGGAAGATGATGTAAGAATCACTTACATGAGCCCGCCTAATATGAGAGAATTTAAAAATTTCAAAAACATTAAAGATACATTAGATTATATTGTGGAAAATAATTTTAGAATAGAAATGGAATAAAGGAGAAAAAAATGAGTGTAGAATGGTCAAGTAATGTAGTGTTAGGAGTAAAGTTAAAAGACTTGGCTCCTGCCGAAATAGTGAAAAATGAAACAATTAGTTTCTATAATGATATTCTTGAGGAAATTCAAGAACGCGCGGCATCTAATGATTATACAGTATTTAATAGAGAGAAAGAGTATAAGGGCGCATTGAGAGAAGTTCTGGGTAGTTTTAGCAACAGTGATTTTGTTGTTGAGATATACGCCCCTAGAGGATTAGATGATATGCCGAAGAAAGAATGGTATGAAAATGTTGTATTAGGTGCCAGCGTTAATCGTGCTACTGAAAACAATAACGTAACTAAAATTGATTTAAATATTTATGAGTTAAAATTACAATTACTATCAGAACTAAAAGATAGATTTAATTATTATGGTGATTTAGAATTGTTTAATATTTTATATATTGTTTAATAATTTTGATTTATCTACTCGTGAATTTTCTTATTTAAGTACATGTTATCATGCTAGAAAATACAGCAGTGATTCACGCTTTTATGAAAAGGCAGTGTTTTGTATTAAAAACTTGCCTTTCTTTTTAAGAAAATATGGGCAAGTTTTGTTAGATGATAATCCAAAAATAACTAATAATTTAGAATTATGTAGATATGAATCTTTAATAAAATTGTTAAATTTTAAAAGAATAGAAAGAGAATAGAAAGAGAATAGAAAGAGAATAGAAAGAGAATAGAAAGAGAATATTGGAATGAAATTTGGTCAGGCGCTAATTGTCCAGAATATTTAAAATGAAACTAGATAAAATAAAAATTGGTAATCTTTTTATACAATCGATTATACATCGTGAATTGATTATAATTAAAGTTATTTATGTAGATGAAGAATCGTTTAAAACACAAAGACTTGATAATCCAAAATCTATTTTAAGTCGCAATATTTCAACTTTAGATGATTTTTCAAAACAATGGAGATTATTAGGGAATTGTCCAGAATATTTAAAATAAAATTCACATCAAAAATAAAAACTATAATAAGTTCATATGTGTTTACAATGTGCCACCGATGCCGAAGATGTATTCAAAGATAATAGTCCATCATTTTTACCTGGCTATACGATAATGATAGCCAGTAAAAATGATGTATATGATGAATGGTTAGAAGGCGAGATTGGTTTAGTTCACCATAACGATCCATCTTGTATAGGCCGTTTTACAATAGCAGAAGAATTATGCGGATTAAATTATGATGATTTTTGTGATAAAAAACTCAAATTGAGTTATGTCACCTATGACTATCTTAATGTAAATCCAAATTTAGGTCATGACATAATTTGTAAAGCGACAGAAGTTGGTTATAATGAAGAATTACACGGATTGTTTGAGTTATGGTTTTTACATAGATTGCACGAATTCTACGAGTACCTTACTGACAAAGCAATTGAATTAATGGTGGTAAAAAAATGAGTAAAAAAATGAGTAATGAATGCCCTAGAGATGCCTATTTGATTAAGGATTTCGTAATTTATGATATAGTGATTCTAAGAGATGCATTTAGTGATTATTATACAGATGATCCTATGATTTATAGATATAAAAACGGAATTGAAACCTATAGAAAAACTGGCATAGATGAGATTTGTGAAGATTTAAAAGCCTCAGTGAAATTAGTGCATGAAAGAGCGAATAATAAAATTGATTTTTTGAAACTTGAAATTGCCAATTTGGAAAAATTTAAGAAAGAGGCTTCGAAAAAATCTCACCAAAATATCTATGATTAATCCAAATAAAGTTTTTGTAGTAATACATAGTATGGTTCATGGAATTAGTATTGTTTCAATTCATTTATTAAAAGAAAATGCTGTAATCTCCGCGCAAAAATTAGTGAACAAATCTTCAAATTATGTACTGTGTGGAGAAAACAAATGGAGAATACCGTTTGATATTGACAAAAATGAAGTTTATGTAAGGCAATATGATTTAAAATGATTAATTTTATTAGAGATTTGGCTTTGTTAATATCCGTTATGTCATTGCCATGTATTTACATTTCAATTGGAAACTTATGAGAATCTCAATTATTACATTTTTAATTTCCACGATAATTTTGATTATTATTCTTTATTTTTCACATCAAAAATAAAAACTATAATAAGTTCATGAACATCACTAACTTAGAATCAATGAATAATTCTTTACAAATGACTGCACAAACATATTTCTCTCATAAACAATTACTAAACAAATCTTCTAAAAATATTTTAGATTCGGGCGACTTATTACCAAACAATCAGCACATAATTGGGTTTCAAATCCTGCACCAATTTTAAACAATATTATGGAATTACTATGAGACAGATAAGCGACTATACCGATCATTGGGTAAAAGACAAATCAGATGCTAGAATTTATGAACATGAAACATTATTTGCATTTAGAAATGATATGGGAAATTATGCTTTTAATGATTGGTGGTGTTCAGAAGGTTTTGAGTTGTATAAACAATACTGCAATAATAATTTAGAGGATTTGAACAAAAGATATGGTTTTTAAAATTAACAGATCACAGAAGAAAAAGTTAAAAGAATGGACAAAAATTCAAAACGATCTTGCCATTGATATTCAAAAACAAACTATAGATCCTAAAAATAGTTCATATGGTTACTATGTGGAGAATTGGAATATAGGATATCCTTATACTGGCGCTATTGGAGTAGATTTAGAATATTCTTTTAGACCCGCATCAATCGGAATGTTTTTGATTGTGAGACACATTATCACCAACAATACTATCGATCTTACGGATTATGACAAATTTTAAAACAGGCGACAAAGTGATTTCTACAGTATCAGCAAAATATGATTGTGAGGCTGGCTTAATTGGAACCGTAGTGGGTCAAAATAATGGCATGATTGAAGTTTTATTTAATGAACGTAAATTTATATATCATTGGTCGAATTTGCGCCATTTTAATTTTTGCCCTGAATATCTAAAAATAAGAGAACTTAAAAAATGAGAAATTTTAAAATTGGAGATAAAGTTACTGCAACAATTAATATACACCCACATCGTGGAACTCCAGGCACAATAATTAACATATACACTAACTATTATCAAAGTGGTTGTGCGTGTATAACTGTTGACTATGGTAATGAGCGTCAATCATTTCATGAAGCGCATTTAAGATTAGTAGGAAATTGTCCAGAATATTTAAAATGAAACTAGATGAAATAAAAATTGGTAATCTTTTTATACATCGTACATTGACTATAATTAAAGTTATTTACGTAGATGAACAAATTTTTAAAACACAAGTGCTTAATGATCCAAAAAATATTTTAATCCGCCAGATTGCACATTTAGATATGTTTTTAACACAATGGAGATCATTAGGAAATTGTCCAGAATATTTAAAAAATAATAATGAGTGATTTTAAAATTGGCGATCATGTAAAAGTTGCCAAAAGTTATTATACAGATCATGTTGGAATTACTGGTGAAATAGGATTGATTTGGTTTATATATCCAGAAGTTAAGAGTTCACAAAGATATGCCATAAAAGCACTGTGTAATGATTATTGCCTTGAAGCACATGAATTTGAATTATATACATTAAAAAATAAACCAGAATACTTAAAATTAGAACAAAAAATAAACCAGAATACTTAAAATTAGAACAAAAAATGAACATTACACAATTCCACAAACAATATGGCAAATTTGCCAGAAATAATAAAAACAATGAAATCTATAAAATAAATAAAATTCATATTAATAAAACCCTTGCAGACGATTCATATATGATCGAATATTCTAATATATACTCACCAGAATTAACTTATGTACGAGAATTAAATAATTTTCTTGAAAAATTTGGATTCCTTAATGAAGAGCCCCCTTTAGATTTAGTAGAAGGCACTTCTGATAATAAAAAAATGGGTGACATTTGGAAAAATGTGGCCAATCGATTAGACATTAAACAAAAAGAAAGAGTATATCCATCAGAAGAACAAAAAACATTAATTGATGAGATGCTTGATTTAATCGCTCAATCTAAAGAATTAGAAAACAAAATGAATATAAAAAGAGCAGAATTAGAGATATAAATATGAAAAGAACTAACAAAATTCAACAATTAAAATCAGAAATTTCAATACTTAAGTCTAAATCAATTGATGTGGTACATGAGTCTATATTAAGTGAATTATCTCAGCATATTCAAAGGAAAATTCGTAATTGTTTACAAAATTCATGTAGAACTTACAATGCTATTCTCACAATGAAAGATCGAAAATCCGCGCATTCATTAATGAATTTGGCAATTCAGAACAATATTAATAAAATTACTGAACTATGTAAAGAATTGGATAATGAAAAACTCCTAACACATACGTTGTGCCTTCATAAAAAATACTATATTAAATATTTGACTGCAATTGATTTTTTCTATTACCAAGATAGAAATGACGCATATATTTGGCGTAAACCTTTAATTGGCGATACAATGAAAATAAAATCAAATATTATACTACACGATAACAAAAATAAAATAATTAATGTAATAATTATAGATATGATTCATAAAAAAGGCGATGCTAATATTTTAAAAGCAATTGTTGAATATAACAATATTCAATATGAATGTAATTTTGGAGATTTAAAGCAATTTTAAACAACACTTTAATAAAAGCAATTGTCACATATTTAATTATTTTAATTATCTTGATTCCAATTATTTTTGGCTTCAATTATTGTCTAACAACTTTCCATTAATTTCCTATTGTTTTATAGATTAATGTATAATATACCTATGAGATTAACTGAATATGCTAAAAATAATAAAATTTCCTATCAAACAGCATGGAATCATTTTAAAGCAGGTAAAATAAAGAATGCTTT
>Ga0302186_10001770_pt1 | contig 17360 bp, 8 predicted proteins | sample II_Bog_E1_2_FD_198782 | JGI IMG/M metagenome (GOLD analysis project Ga0302186, IMG submission 198782) | Peat permafrost microbial communities from Stordalen Mire near Abisko, Sweden - II_Bog_E1_1 | ecosystem: Environmental > Terrestrial > Soil > Wetlands > Peat | place: Sweden: Abisko, Stordalen...
ATCGATGGAATATAAATGCTAACTTAAACGTTTTAGATCATCTCTCAGGACTGTTAACTAATTTTTTTAATATCTGTATCTTAATTGCATTGCTGACGAAAATTGATCCAAAATAATCATATAAAGTTTAATCCTCTTCAACTTCGCGAGAACAATAAAAAAATAAGGAAAAATATGAATAGTCAGGACACACTGAACAATCAGCAGCCATGATGATTACGTATTCGAGTAAACACTTTTGATAGTTTTTACAATAATTTATAATATTTTTCATACTATTGAAGTATTAGAAGGTTGGAATTATATGTACAATAATCTAATATATTTTTAATAATCAACCATACAAAAGGAGGATAGAAGTGCAAACCAATCATCTTTCTTTGGCCGATTCTGTTGCTTGTTGAGTTGGGTCAGTCGATCCTACAAAGTTACATCATTTTTGATGATGGTATCAAGATAATTCAAAAATTTCAAAATAATTAAATAATTTTTGCTATTCCGTTTTATGATTGAATAAGTACCTTCTGTCATTTTTCAGAACAAGTTTGATATGAGTCCTTTATGATGTTTTTTTAATGTTTTTTATTTATTTACATTGCCTATTTTGAACTAGTTAAATTCTATTTATCTTTTTCTTAATCCACATTGTGTCCTATAATATGTTGATCTGTGTTTCTAGATCATTGTGATTCGAAATAGCCCTATAAGTGCAAAAATCAATAAAGTCATCATTCATCTTACTCATTTTAATTAAAATTTTAAAACACTTTTTTCACTTTAAATGCGATGAATTATGCATTTTTTGAATTAATGTCTCCTTGAATAAGGAATTGAGTTGATTATTTATTAATGACTCTTTCATATTTTTGGAGTCAATAATATATTTGTGTTCAAACCAAACAAATAAATATTCATTAAATTATGTCAAAATATCCTAAAAAATATCCTCCACCAACCACCAAAAGTCAGCCCATTCCTAAAATGCAGCAGCAATTCTGCAAGAGCGGCGGGGAATGCCCTCACTTACTGCAAAAGAGATGCAATTTTAAACACTGTGAAGATGACCGGTTCAATGCCTAATCCTTCTAAAACATCAAAAGATATAAGTATGCTGTCATATACATTGACTGTCACTCAAAACATCGGCCCGTTTGCTTAATCGAACCTGATTTGCCCATAATTGTTGAGAATGAGAAATAGTCAAATGGGAAACCCGGAATCTTTTACGAAGCTGTCTTCATCAAGATCGCTGATTTAAAGGCCATTTTCAAGATTGAAAGGAAGTTGGGTGAATTTGGGGATTATAGGCCTTAGAGAGAACTGCTGTAACAATACTTCCCACGCATATACAAAATGCTGAGTAAAGAAAGGCAGGATTCGTATAAGGGTTAAATTAAAGTTAATAGATCCTTCTTCAAGGTTCTTGTTGGGTACAAAGATTATAGTATAGTTAAAATATAATTAGAAACCCAATAAATGCAAATGAGTCCAGAATCTAATTGAATGCATATTTTTGGCTCAGTATTCACAGATATTGGTGCTGTACATATAATAATCTCAATAATTATTAGCTTACATATTTCTATTAATGCAGCTTTACCAGTCGCAGCTGACACGATTTTCACGATGCTTAAATTGTTGAGATCATTATCAACTTCTGCATTGAGATCAAACAATAGATGAGAAAAAAGCATTATTAAAAATTTGATGATTTGCTTTAGATTCATAATGACAAAATCTTTCATGTTTTAGCTTTTAGTTTATTATAAATAAACTAAAGCTGCTTCTGCCAAAATAATAAATTTATCTTTTTTTTATCTAACTCGAAATGCTGGACAAAGCTGCTATATTATAACCAAGAAAGAAGTTTCTGTTGGTGGGATTGTTGGTTCGATTATGATTGCCCAATCAAATTAAATGTTCTCTTCACTGAAGTTTAATATTGAGATCGGAGGTCATCACTTTCTAAAAATTATAATTTCCATTTAAAATTTAATTCATGCATCATATTGATAATTTATTGACGCTTTATTACTTCTAAATAAGGCTGATTATTTTGTTTAATTATATTCCTTCTCGAATCCTTACATAAATTTATAATAAATAGTTAGATAATAAAATGATTACCCCTTTCGTTTGGAAACAATCTCTTGAAAACCTCGTGTTATAAGAATCTTCAAATTTCAGTCATGGTCCCTTATTCCCAGCAATTAATAACACATTTATATATATCCATTTACATAGACAAAAAGACTACAATAATTTCAATTGTACTTTGGTGCACTGCGATTGTTTCGGAACAAATATTTTTCAGTATTATTTGGAAGAAGAAAAATCTTGCAATGTTGACAATAAATTATATATGCTTTCAGAAAGTGAAGTCATGGTGGTTGAAAAGTAAAAGTAACAACTCACGAATATAGATTTAATAACTCATTAAAAAAATCATTTTTATTATAAATTCTTTGGTCACAGAACAGATATCAATCTTTTCATATTCTCTGAAACAAATATTATCTGCATCAAATAGAGAAATTTAGCAAAAAAATATAGCTTCAAGCTTACGTATTACGACCTGCCTTTTGTTTTAGTGGCAAAACCCATTGCCTGCAATGTGTATGATTATTAAACCTAAATGACAGTTCGAAAAGCAAACAATCATTCTATGATAATTTGGTTTAACCCGTTGGTCAAAGAAAAGTTTATTCTCAATGTATTCGATCTGTTGAAGGGATACTATATAATTGAAGCCTAATATCGACCATAATTTACGATTTCAAATGTTTGGTAGAATAAAAAAGGAGAATTTTTATTGGCAGCCTACTTTAGACATCCTCTCAACACTGGTCGTTATTATACAAATAAAATATTAAAACTTAAAACTTAAAATCATTATCTCAGTGAGACGAACATCAATGTTAATGTTTAATATGAAGCTTATGGGTAAAGGTTTGGCCAATGCTTTAACCTAGGTTAATTTTGTTTTATATAAATGGAAATATATTAGTAGAACTTTTAAGAAAAAGATAAAATTATACTACGCAGTCTATGCCTGCACAACTAATCAGAGCAGATTATTGAAATTCAGAGGAAAAAACATAGGCATGATGCTCGCATATAATATTTTTTACCCAGCTATAATCCCCGCATACTATATAGTCTCACATGGAAAAGCCACTAATAGCTATTGGAGCCACAACCGTCCAGAAAATTGAAATCTATGACCTTAACTTGCCTGTTCAACTGCGCTTAAGTGTCCCTGCATTTTTTGCTTTGCTTAAATGAGGATTTTGACGATGACTTGCTCAAAGACGCGGTGGAACTTATTGACTTCAAATCGGTCTCTGAGGAGTCAGGATAATCGTTGTTGGAAGGAAGAGAAGGCGACAGTGATTCGTGAGTATCTATTGACTGTATATAATAGCTAATTAAGCCACTTTCAATTGCTGTTCCCAGCTTCAGCCTTCGTTACTCACAGCAGTCAAATATTGCAGCATTAGATGATTTTTCAATAACGGTATCCAGTTACAATGACTTGCCGTATCTCAGCAATACCACATCGGCTGGTAAGAGCGGTGGACCATTAGATTATTGAACGAACTAATCTATCCAATTTGAACACTTGCCATCAATTCATGAGCCATTATTGACTTAAATTTCGCTTCCATCCCTGCATGAAGCAATTTCCAAATGGTTGAATCCCAATTCTCGATATGGTGATGGTGATCACTTGATTGGATTTATGTCTGCTTATCTTAAAGATATAAAGATCAAAATTAGTAAACATTTTTCATTTCAATTCAAATAAAAAAGCAGTATTTGAGTATCTTCTACCCATAAAAAAATAAATAAATATGATTAATTTGGTTAGTGTGAATATAATGGCCATAATCGGATCATTGTAACAGAGTAATGATAAAATTGGTTGATACAAATAAATTTGAAAATTCTTTTATTACTCCACTTAGATCATCAATTCATGATTTATGACTGGAGCTCTATAGGTCTTCAGGCATTTTCTAAAACTAATCTCCTCTAAATGAGGGAAGAAATAAAGTTTAGATTCATCAAATTTACCTATTACTATTTTTCAGGAAAAATGGCCTTTAGAATTTACGAAATATAGTATTAGTAATAATTCTGCTTCTCCGATATAATGAAAATTACGAAATATAAATTTTAAATTTAAAGGTTTCCGAATGATTCTCTGAGAACAATATTGGCGAGTTGATGGAAGAGGCTACAAGTTTCAAACTCTCGTTAAACTTACCGCAGTTCAAATTTTGGTGATATAAAGTACAAAAGCCATCATCTATTTCCAACTTGAGTATTTAATGAGTAACAATGGTCTGTTTAAAATTCATATCACATTTGATATCAATCAAGGTTTATATATTGGTGCAAAATCTAGTGCTTTGATCTCAGTTTGGAAACGTTCTAAGCATAAATTATTATTGAATACTTAAAAGAAAAAAGTGAATGATAATTCTGTTGACATATGCTATTGGCTGGAAATGGAAGGTCATTGGCAAAATTCGTTCTTGCTCAAAAGATGCTATTATAGGCCAATTTGTATTAAAATTAGCTATATATCATATGATAAGACAAAATTGGGCATAAAAAAGATCTTATCAAATATCATCAGTAAGAGAAGCTAACAAAGGATTATTTGATTTTTATTGACCGCGGTTGCATTGTCTTGGTCGACTTTGCAGATATTCATTTCGATAGATCGTTTCTTTCTTATTAAATAGCTACCATATTGATGTTTATAATTTATCTTGCCCAGTTTATCATTACCTATGTCATAATTAAGAGTTTCAGAGGGATTTGGATTTTGAAACATCTGTTTGTAGGTAGACCCACCAGTCCAAGGCAGCCCACAATGAAGTTGATCAGGTTTTTTCTCGCTCTCAGCTGGGGGTTTGCTAATCCCGCTATAGTTGGCCTGATAGGATGATTGGAGATTCATTTTCAGCGAATTTGGAATCATAATTTATACTGGTTTTATCTAATTGATATAAATATTACATAGGGATTAGCATTATTTCGATAGGAGGGGTACTGCTCCTTATAAGCACTTAATTCTTTAGATGGACCATTGAATTTGAGTTCATCTTCAGGTCTATTTTTGATAGGCTTATCATATTGCTTATTGGCAAAAACAGTATTATAATTCGAGTTGCCGATAACAGACGATTTATTATGTTTATCCCTCTGAATGGTTTAATAATCTATCTTGAATAGCGCAGGCTAGTTACCTGCTTTTCCTTTTTTATTATTATATTGTTTTCGATAGCTGCTATTTTTGCTCAAATCCAAATTTATCTTGTATTTGCGATTAAGCTGTTTGCGGTAGATACACTATTCGCAGGCACAAATATCGATATCGTGATCATTTAAGTTTAGAAGCGCAATCCGATTCACTTTTCGCTTGAGGGATAACTATTAAGGAGATGAGATTGCTTAAAGTTAATTGCGAAGTGGGGCAACTGAAAAAGAAAGAGAGCCCTTTGAGTTGGGAAGAGATTTGCTCTGATATCGAGATGAGATGGAGTCAAACATCATTTTGATGGTTAATAAAATTAATCAGCAATAGAATCATTAAATGTAGGCACTTCCTTAATTAGAAATTAACCAATTCGATAATTTAATTTTTTAATTTGTATTTGACATCAAATTCTAGTGAGCTTAATTTTATAGGACCCTATATATTTATGAATGATCAGGATATACAATATTAAGTATTAAATTGCAAAGTCATGGAAGATGATTAGAACTATGGGGACTAAGAAGAATATAACTACGAGCAAAATGAAGATGAAGGTCAAGAGGTACCTTTGGACTATGAGAGAGGATTCAGCCAATAAGAACCAATCAAGGTACTATATTTATAATTAAGGAAGAACCATTCGAGATCGTCCCTTTAATTCGCCTCTATGAATAGCTGCAATTAATTTTGAGAGAGATTCACGATCTGGTTTATTTAGATTTGGGATGGTGCCTCGTCTTGTTAAAATAGTTTAAATGGGATAAGGATTATCTCAAGTAGTCGTTCTACAACTGTAAAGATTAGTATCTGCTTAAAGTTGGATATAATCCAGATCTCAAATCTCCTTTAAAATATGATCGCCATATCTCAGGTACGTGTGACGTTTGCCTCAACGAAGGGATAATTATTTACTACAACATCTGTGACCATTGCTACTGCCTTGATTGCTGGTTGGGGCATATTAAAAACTGTATTCAATCAGGATCACCCTTTCCCCGTTGTATGGACGCAGACTGCAACAAACCAATTCTTCTATAAACTGTGGTTGGACTACTAAAATGTGCAGGATAGGAGGGTATTAGCTGGCTCCAGAAATATGAGAAAAAACTTTGCTAATTATTTATCACAACAAACCGAAACTATCAATTTTGTACAGGAGTGGACTGTGGCAACTGCATAAAGCTCAATAATCATGCCCTTTAAACAGTAAAATGCCAATGTGGCAAAATATTTTGCTTTCGCTGCCAGAGTGATGATCACTATCCGTGTAAGTGTGAAGAAAAGGCTAAGTGGATTTTACAAGTATTGACGGAGGAGGCTGATGTCAAATGGATCGTTAATAATGCCAAAATCTGTCCATTTTGTCAGAAGGCTGTTGAGCGTTCAATGGGTTGTAACTTTATGGCTTGCCGATGTGGCAAAAGTTTTTGCTATATGTGTTCTCAGCCTTGGTAGCCCGACCATAAGGACCACTTCAAGTGTCACATCTATAAACAAAAGCCCTAAAAACAGGTCAGCAAATAGCGTTAGCTAATGTAAAAACTGAACCACTGTACAGAACGCTATATCTTTAACCAGGCTGTGGCCAACAACTATAGAGAAATAGATGTATTTGCAAAGAGAAAATATTTATTTAAGACTTTAAGAATAGATTTGAGTGATTCAGAGTTTTTAGAGATAGCATTTAAGTTTGCCATATAATGCTGTGAAAAATTGAAATGGATTTATGCTTATACCTATTTCCATTAGATGAAAGATCAAGATATCAAGGGGCCATTTTAATTTTCGCTGGGAGATTACGAAAAATATAAAGAAAATCTGCTCAAACTATTGGCAATAGATTTGAGGAAATTTATATAATCAGTTTAGAGCGTCTAAAACAATAATATGCTCAGCAAGAAATTGGTAGGATCCCTCAGTGAAGAGTTCAAATGTCTGAAAAAGCAAATAGTTAATTTTTACACATGCACCAAAAATTATAAGGAAAAGTTTGTGGAGGAATTAAATATAATTACTGATATTCTTTGCAAGGAAATTTAATAAGAGGAACCACAAAAGACAAAACCAGGCTTTTTGCAATATTTAGGATTTTGAGAAATAATTCATAGTGATATCTAAAAAATTAATAATAATATCTTTTGCTCTAATTTCATGTCTATCTTCTTTATCTTTATTGACCTTTCGTTTTAACCCAATCTAGTAGATGTTATGATATAACATTTTTGGATGTTTCAAAAATGTATAAATTTCAGCAATGATCATCGTATCATTTAGAGAGTATAAAAAGTGAGAAACTGCTTTTAAATTATTAGATTGGGTGGTTAGAATTCTGGATCTTAAATTTTATTCAAAATTAAAACCATACAGGAAAATGATTTTTATGTGATTTTAAATTTGTTATCAGTAAATTCTTAAAGTAGGACATTTATGAAATATATTGCAAAATAAAACCATTGAGATACTCGTTTTTGATTTAAAATTAAGAAGAAAATCAAACTGATAAGTTTCAACGATAATTTATTAAAATATGAAATACTTATTGAATAAAGCTATTATTACATGACGTGGTAATCACTATTATTATTTTATAGTTATGACTTACATCAAAACTTCCATGAAAGAAGGAAAATTCCTTTGTTTTAAAGTATTAGTATAAAAATATATAAGAGTCACATTCAGTAAATTTTAATCAAATTCCAGTATTTAAGTAGTACAATGATTTTGCTCATAGTACGAGATTTTGATAATATTATTATACCCAATTAAAGAAAAATGGTAAAATATATGTTTCTACTTTTCACATTGGCAATCGTCATGGCCCAAGTTAATCAATAGCCTTGCGCATGTAAAAATGGAGGAGAGTGCTATAACACTGGTAAGGAAATTGCATGTCGCTGCCCTACTGAATACGTGGGAAAATTCTGTGAAACAAAGACAATTTTTATATCCAGTAACTCAATCCTCACTGATCTTAACTAAAATTATACTTATTTCGCGTTCCTTCCGTCATAGCCCAACTACTATAAGTTTACGTTTTAGATCTGCATGGCTCATAATCCATACGAACTATAAAGTCTCATCTTCATGGAGGTTCAAAAATAGGATGGTAGCATAGATGGATAGCCATCTTTCTTCGGTTCGTCTAAAATGAAAATTAAAGAAGGAGAATGTATGTCGTTTTCTACCCAATTTATATAGATTAAGATGGCTAACTAAGCCTCTCCTAAAATAGTCTTTGGTATCAAAACCTTAAAGCAAAGCTTCAAAAATTATTTTTTTAAATCAATATCAGGTAATAATCGCAGAGACATGCCCTCGAACGAAGATATCACTGAAATAAATCCCCTTTCATCAGAATAATAATATACTCAACGCATGTTTTTTAATGCGAGCTATTAACTGTATCAGTAAACTACTGCGGAAAAGATTCTCCGAACAGTAATTAAGGTAATGCTGTTTGTGCTGGTGATTTTATTCATTTTCATCTTTACAAAAATTACACTCTATAGTTACAACATAGAATCAAGGTAAATTCTCTTACTTATGCAAAAAATAATTAGAGTTATTTGCCGGAAGATCTGTCCAATTCGTCGAGCTAAGAGTTATAGACGTTATCTGCTATTGAGGATGCATGATAGTCTTGAAAACAGAGACTTGAGGCAAAACGATGAGTGTGCTATCTGCTTACAGCCCTTTGATGATAATGAAATGATTATGGAAACCGATTGCAACCATATCTACCATGAGAGCTGTCTCGATGGATGGAGTCTTAAGAATGAAACTTGTCCTTTGTGTAGGCAATTGCTTTATCCTCGGGAAAAAAGTTGGTTTAGTAAATTAATAGAGGGGTGAATTTACGACTTTTCTTCATAATCCTAATTTACTTTGGTTGATTTTTTATTGACTGGTCTGCATAGTGGTATAATTATTCTTATTAAATCTTTTCTGAATTATAAAACAAAGCCAAATTTCATCTATTTTAAATAATTTCCGAATGCAAACTACATCTATAAAGTATTGATAAAAATAACAGAATTCAGCTTATAAAATGAATTAAATTTAGATAAATAAGCCTCGTTAATAATAATCTAATTCATTAATCTTCTAAGAAAAGACTATTTAGCTGAAATTTAACTTTGTATATATATCCATGAACATAAATGATTAAAACTTCCTTCCTGATAATTTCTTATGCTTCAATAATTCTAAATAGCCTTAAAGGTACAACAGCAACAAATTCATCATTCATCTCGTTCACTTCAATTAAAATTTTATAACATCTTTTTCACTTCAAATGTGATGAATTATTCATTTTTTGAATTTAAAAGAACAAATTCTTGAATCAGGATGAGTGGTAAGGAATTTTCTTGTTTTTAAAAACCGCATCAATACTTTGCAATGTAAAATTATTATTGTTAAAACTGGATTAATCAGCAAATTGAAGATAATATTTTTAAACAATAAAAATCTTTTAGTTTGACTAAAAATTAATTTCCGATTAATTTCTTCTTTCGTACAGGAATTGGGTTAATTATTTATTAATGACTCTTTCATATTTTTGGAGTCAATAATATATTTGTGTTCAAACCAAACAAATAAATATTCATTAAATTATGTCAAAGTATCCTAAAAAATATCCTCCCCCAACCACCAAAAGTCAGCCCATTCCTAAAGTGCAGCAGTAATTCTGCAAGAGGGGCTGGGAATGCCCTCACTTATTGCAAAAGAGATGCAATTTTAAACACTGTGAAGATGACCGGTTCAATGCTCAATCCCTCTAAAACATCAAAAGATATAAGTATGCTGTCATATACATTGACTGTCACTCAAAACATCGGCCCGTTTGCTTAATCGAACCTGATTTGCCCATAATTGTTGAGAATGAGAAAGAGTCAAATGGGAAACCCGGAATCTTTTACGAAGCTGTCTTCATCAAGATTGCTGATTTAAAGGCCATTTTCAAGATTGAAAGGAAGTTGGGTGAATTTGGGGATTATAGGCCTTAGAGAGAACTGTTGTAATAATACTTCCCACGCATATACAAAATGCTGAGTAAAGAAAGGCAGGATTCGTATAAGGGTTAAATTAAAGTTAATAGATCCTTCTTCAAGGTTCTTGTTGGATACAAAGGTGAGAAGCTATATTTATAAAAAGTCAATATTTCATCAAAATTTCCTCTTTTGCATGGCTGCAAGGTGAACTATTTCACAGCTTCTGCTCAAAGAATGCCTTAAATTGTTAACATTGAATATCCCCATTAAATTAGGCTCTGTGGTATTATTCAGATTGATAAAAATAGTCAATTTTATTTTATCTCACGAAATTAAAACTATGATGATATGAATCCTTATCGAGTACCGATAGAATTGGAAGATAAACTAAAAAATTACAATCAAATATTATTTCCATATTCAATGCTGAAAAAAGAAATAATAACCTAAAAGAATCAGAAAGAAATTAACTCAATTTTAAAGGAATTTTTAGTTCGAGGAAAATTTAAAGACTGGCCAATACAAAGCCAATATCCCATCATTGAATTAATCGAAGAAGTATAAGTTCGCAATTTTAAAAGTTTAAAAAACGGAATTATTTATGAAACAGGTATCTAAATTAGTCCCTTTTCTAAAAAAGAAAAAGCTGAATGCAATAAAATAACGTAGGACTTTGAAATAAAAAAATATTAAAAAAACAGAACAGTCCTCAGGAATAATATCTACACGATTGATAGTTGTCAAACAAAATGTCATGATGATGCGATTTCTATTCAACCGACATAAAATGGTGGCTTTTAAGTCGAAATTCATATTGCTGATGTTGCATAACTGATTAAAAAAGATAGTTCATTGGATAACTCAATCAAAAGTAGAGATCAGACTATATATATTAAAAACTATTATCAGCCAATGATCTATGACTCTCTGAAAAACTTGTTCTCCCTTAAAAAAGATTAAGATAAGCTTGCATATAGCCTATATTTTAAAGTCAATTCAAAAGGATTTATTGATTTTAGTACAATCAATTTCTTTAAAAGCGTCATTAACGTTGAACTCAATCTTAGTCACTAAAAAATTGTTAAAAAACTTGAATCGTACCCTTAATTAATGAGTCTAAATGCAAAATTGGATTAATCTCAATTAATTGATTCCAACTATATGCTAGAATGCTAAACAAAAAGTGAGATCGCGTTAAACAAATTAATATTTATCAGTTCTATTATCCCAACGTACATATTTGAGACAAATCATCAAAGAGTTAAATAGTTTAAACAAATCTTTGATTAGTTTGTTAAAAAAATGATGTAATAAAAGTTTGTCTTAATGTAAAAATGGGAATAAAATATTAAACAAATTAATGATATTAAAAAATAAAATACGAAACTTCAAAAATAAGAAAAATAAATAAAGAGAAATATTGAAAAGGAAATCAATAAAAAGAGAGATTAAATTCTGAAAAGACTAAGAAACTAACAAAAATTGTTTGCTGCCCAATAGAGAATTAGGAAAAAGAAAGAGAAAAATATTAACAATATTTAAGGACAAGATTTGTCCAGTGATAATTAAAGCTAAGAGGAAAGCAATTCGGCCTCTGAATAAGAAAGGAATGATCATCTTAATATTGGATTAAAATAAGATAAAATAAATTTATAGTCGATTGAGGACTTAATCGATTAACATTAATAATAAAAACAGAAAGAAAAAAGGAAAAAAGCCATTCTTAAAACTAAAGATATTGATGCAATGTCTGATTCTGAAAGTGCTTCTAATGATTCTGGTGACTAAGATGACGCATCTTATGAAAATTAAGAATTCAAAATTAATGCCGCTGTCAATGGTAAAAAATATTTGTAAAAAATATTCACATATTTTAAGATTGAGATGAAATGGCTCAGTATAAAATAAATTAATTAAACATTTAATCAAATTTTAAGCCTCGATAAGGGAAAACTCTATCAAGAATATTTCAAAAGAATGCAAATTATAAACAGACAACATTTTAAGTATATTGTTAGTATGGAAAAAAATAAACATGAAGGAAAAAGTTTTAATTCCAACTCTTACAACAAAAGTCGCATTCCTGAACCAACTGCAGGTAATTAAAAACATCCAAAAAGATAATAAAAAAAATCCTAAAAAATATAATAAGTTATAAAAAAGTAAAAGAATATCAAATATAGCAAAAAACCTTAATCAAAAGATGTTAATCAAAAACTTGAAAATGAAATTGGACAGCCTTTTAATTTGAAAGATTCTTAAATTTCCTTATCCACAACATAAAAATTAAAAAAACCAATAATTTAGCCTGTGAATGAATAAATAATTAAAATGGTCTAAAATAAAGTATCGCTGAATGAGCAATGGTATTTATAAAAATATGAAAAGCCTTTTCTTGCAAAATAAAAACTTTAGTATTCAGATGATTAAGAAATAATGAACATTTTTGATGAAAAAGAAAGGAAAAATATTAAATAAATAAAAAGAAGAACTATCTTAAATTTATTGAGTAAAACTTATTCAAAATTTAAGGAGTAAAAGGAAATTAAAAAATACAAAAAAAAAAATGTAGACAATGTCAATATTGTGAATAATCAGCAAGAAAAAAAATAGACTACAACGAATGAAGATTTCAAATTCTTAAATTAATAATTTGAAACGAAATAGGAAATCATGGAGATAAAATAAGAAAAGATAAAGGATTAAAGTAATAAAAATAACGATTAATCTCGTAAAAGATAGAAAAAAACAGGAAATGAAAGCAACATTGTCTTTGGCAAATTAATATCATATATTCGCAAGAACAAATAGAAATATTTCTAAAAATATAAAAATATGACGCGAAAACAGTTAAATGATGTTTCATTTAATGAGACAGATACCGAATTAATGAGTAGCAATAATATTGAAATGAAAGAATACAAATCAATGAAAATTCGGGCAATTAAAAAAAATAACAAACAGTTATAAAGTAACAATAACAATAAAAATTTGCTAACTGAAGCACAATAGAAAAAAGATATAGAAAAGAAAGAATTAAAAGATTCCAATAGTTAAATCGAAAAATTGTAAAAAATCAATAAAAAATAACATATTGATTTATAGAAAAAATAATCAGATTAAATTCCAGTTACAGATTAATAAATGAAGCATGAGAACGAAATTAAAAAATCAGAAATAGTGATATCACAGGGTTAAAAAGTAAGTGTCAAAAGAAAAATTACGCAAACCCAAGTTTTGAATCTGTTAAAATCTAAATAAGATTATTATATTCAGAAATATAAGAAAGATTTTGATGATGGAAGTTACATAAATTTTTCATTTTAAGAGGAAGATCAAAAATTTATAGGAGAATGCTTGGAATCCGAAAAAATATACTACATGCATAAAAAAAAAAGAGTTATTCTGAAATTCTTGAAAAAAAGCATAACAAATTAGAAAAAAGGAAAATTTCCCAAAGACAAAAATTCTATGGATAAAAATTAAAGTTAAAAGGGAACCTAATTAAATAAATAATAGCCTCAACTCGTCAATAATGAAAAGAATTAAAATAATTCAACAAATAAAAAATAATTGTAAATATAAGGTGAATCTAACAATAAAATTGACAATTTTATAAAAGAATAATCATAGCTAACAGCAAATTGCACACAAAAAGAGACTGTCCTCATTGAACCTTAAGTTAAAATTTAATAAGCTAATAAAATTTAATCGCCAATAAAACCAATATCATCTTTAAGTTCGAAGCAATCTAAAAAAGCTCTTTTAAAAAAATCCATTTAATAAGTCAAACCGTATATGTAAAAAATCAAATAGCTACATCAATAAAATCTTAACAAAATTGCCAGTAAAATAAGAGAAAATATTTCAGTTCTTGATGGAGAAACAAAGCAATTTAGGGAAGAATTGTGTACTTGTGAAAAATAATACAATATTATTCAATTACTTGCTGATTCAGAAATTGAGAAAGAAGGCAAACCTAAAAAAGAGTCAAAAAAGGCAAAAAAGAAAAATAAAGACAAATAAGAAAGAAAAGATAATGTTTTTGTTAATTTGCTCGATAATTTTATGAGCTATGCTAAGAAAGCAAATTATACTTACAAAAAATTAACAGATACAGAAATTGAGACGTATCTTTCTCAATATGTCAAAATCAATTCAATATAAAGCAATGATTCAGCTAAAATGTAACAAATAAATCGATAAGCCTTTAAAATGGGTCTTGACTAATAAAAACTGTTAAAATGGAACAATCCCATTCGTTCCCACAGCAGTCTCAGAGCCATGCGTCTTATTAAAGAATTTTCTTGGCTTTTTCAAAGTAAACTTTATCCTATTGATGCAATTAAGTATCATCGAGAAATCAAATAAATTCAAAGATAGATGAAAGAGTTGGAGAACTATAAAAATGCAAAAATTGAAAAGGGAGAAATGAACAAAAAGTCTAAATAAGCCAACAGATAAATATCCAAGCTTGAGTTTTACAACTTACTGAATAACAATGCTGATGCCGTGTACACCTTTTTGAATGTGAGCAGTCCGACTCCCAAAGTGAAAATGGTATATCATCCTATCCTGCAGGAGCTCTAAATTGATAACGTAAACTTCCAGCAAGATATGTATAGGGAAGTCAAAGGGAAAGTAAAGGTTATTCGAGACTTTCCTCTTTAGTTTAGAGTTGTTCTGATGAAATGATAATCTAATTCTAATTATATTTAACATAGCAAATCACAACAATTAGTTCCATTATAAATCTTATCATAATATTGTTTGGTTAGTAATTTTGATCTTTGCAAGATCAGGACGAACTTATCATTTTTGTTAAATCTGTAAAATATTTTAAATCGTTTTGTTTTAAATTCACGACATATAAAATGATGACTAATTTTTTTTTCTAAATGCATATTAAAAAGGAAAGATTCAATAAAATTGATTGTGCAGATGTAGCTTTGAGAATGGAATACAAAAATAGTAAAATTGAAATAAAAACTTGAATTGAAAATTTTATGATTATCAAAATCACTCTAATTAACATATCCTCTATCGACAAATCTATCATATATCACTTTATGATTGGGAAAGTCGAAATAAACCGAGAATTTTGGCAATATAATATCAAGAGAGATTGCTAAAGAATGATTATAAAATTGTTATGCTAAGATTTTTTTAATTTGTAACGTAAAAGGAGGCAAAAGAAGAAATTTGGAGTAATGGATATCGAGATATAACGAAATATCAAAAGAATGCAATAAAAATGCAAAAATACAGTCCACAAAATTTAAATATTCAAATTGGTGATTTTTAAATTTTAAGTTAAACTCTAAAACATATGTTGGACTTATCAAAATTCAAAATAGGGGCGAACATATATAATTTATAAAAATTTGATTGATATATTGAAACTTAAACCATAAATTTTGTTGAAACATTATTTGAGAGAAATGTATCAAATTTTAGTAAAATGAAATTAAAATATAAGCCTATTTGTGAGATCAAAAGAATTAGATAAAATTTTATCAATCAAGGCATGCTTACTAAGGCAAGTATGCTATATTTAGTATTTCTTTTTTTTCATCTCCTATTGATGTTCTATTGAATCTTTGCAGTTTATCACCATCAGATTATTTAGATCAAGAAAAATAGTAAAAGTCATATAAATAACAGTCAATAATTAAAATATGACCGAACAAAAAAATTTATCTTCTGAAAGTTGCTGCATTCTTTTCTTTTTTAAATTCCAAAATAAGTAAAAGTAATTATAATAATTATGTTTAATAAAACTAAAAATTTAAATAATTCGGAAATCCCGAAACCTTTAGCAATTCATAATCAATCCAGCAGCAATTTCTCCAATTTTTTCTTTTAGGGAATATATAAACGACCATTAAGAATATCATTAGATAAACTTTAAGTCTTAAGCATTTTCATTATAAAACTTGGATATTTACTTTAACTTTGTTTTACTTGCCTCGTAATTACAGAGTCTAATTTAAAAAATGCAATAATAAATGGTATTTATCTTATTGAAAATCAAATACCATATAGAATATTCCAAGGGTTTATAATATTTATCAAGATTATATTAATTAAAATTATTCTAAGCGAAGCTATGGATTTGGAGAAAAACAGTATTTTCTAAAAAACAAATCTATCCATCATTTCTCATTTAATTCTAATCTCTGAACTGGATTTATTTATTTCAGCAATTCTGCTCCTCATCAATATCTCCTAAAATATGGTTAATTTCCTTTTTTCCTCGATATTTAATATCTTCATCCTGGTATATTGCTAAAATTACAGCTAAAGAAATAATTGTCTTTACTGCTCTTCTACTCTTGCAAACGTTATGTTTAAAATGTTTTTCATACTCGGCTATTTTACCAATGCTGTCATGATATTTTCAGCTAATTAGGGATAGTATCTGATAGTAAACATCGTATTTAGTATCATGTTCTGGACGTGGCTTTTCATAAATGGATTATAACTTTATCCTCATTATTATGCTCAGAACCTGCTTATTTTATGCACTTCTCTCTACAGTATTTTTGTTTATGGGTTATTTGAGACAATAATCTTAGATTCCAAATTCTATGGAGTTGAAAATATTGCCAAGTACGTCTTAGTTGGAGTAGTCATATTTTTCTTTCTAAAGATGACAGTTGACGGTCGGCAGCATAAAGTCATAAGTGAACACTTAAGTATGAAGTAAATCAAACAAATTGACCTTACAATTAGCGAACTATTTGATCGTATTGCTTAGAGTCCAGATATAAATGCCCTATTAATGGGTGTGTTCAGCTATCACGAACATAATAATTGCCGAAGATTAGACTGCTACTCTCACTCGAATGTCATCTATGATCCAAGTCTAATGACCATGGTGAAGATGGGGGCTGCTATGAAAGGAGATGTGAGAGCCAAATAGTCAACTCACAGATTTTATATGAAATGCCTGTATGAGCAAACTATCGATAAGACAAGCAGCAGGGAGAACAAGGAAGTCTTAATAAACTTTTGCTAGTTTCAGTATTCGGAGTTTAACAACATTTATGTTATCGAAGTGCTTTTAAACAGAATTTTCCACCTTGACCTCAACA
>Ga0302186_10001771_pt1 | contig 17352 bp, 22 predicted proteins | sample II_Bog_E1_2_FD_198782 | JGI IMG/M metagenome (GOLD analysis project Ga0302186, IMG submission 198782) | Peat permafrost microbial communities from Stordalen Mire near Abisko, Sweden - II_Bog_E1_1 | ecosystem: Environmental > Terrestrial > Soil > Wetlands > Peat | place: Sweden: Abisko...
CAAATTTTTTAAAAAATTTATAATTTTTTTAAGAATGCCGGAAAATATGGTTCCGGTATAGTTTCTTTTTTTTTGCATGGAAAAAAAACTTTATAATTCTTTTTTATTAATAATGTGGATCATTCTGCATCATATAATACATTGCATATTCATTCAAACCCCGAAAACCCAGCCGCGTTCATAGGACCAGCCCTCACTAAACAAGTGGTCAAACCGTTAAATAAGCTTCTCCACCAACTGGTTTTCTTCGTCCGCCAGAAACAATCTCTAAAGTTCTTAAATTTGGCATTCTTTAACATTTTTTTCTTCAAGGTCAATAAATATTTTATCCTTTTGATCGATATTTTTAAAATTTTATTTGGGGTTGATGAAGCCCTGAATAAAAAAACTAAAAAAATTCTTTTCTATCAATACTTTTTTCTTATCCAAATCTCTCAAAGATTCTTTTGCGATTGTCCAATAGTGTTATTTTTCATCATTTCACAAACCATAACATTCCTTTCATCATAAAATGCATATTTTCATGAATGAAACCTTGAAGTTTTTGATCAAACCTTAGATATATTTCTATTTTATCAGTTATTCTCCTGCTAATGTATTTTCGTTGATAAGAACTCGGATTCGGCTACAAACCAAAAGAAGACGAGGAAATAGAAATTGATGAAGAAATAGGATTGCACATAAATAACAAAATTTTTTTTTTATAATAAAGTTAAAAACAAAATATATTCCAAAATTCTTCATTAAATATGAAATTTTCCAACATATAATGAATTTTTTTTTCCAATAAAATCCAGTTAATTAACAAACATCCCACAAAGATTCAAAAGAGTTCAAGATTCTTCCCAAACAATAAGAAGCACTCAAACCATATTTTGATATGCAGATTGAGTCTTCGATGTAATCAATTTCAACAGCTATTTTTCTTTATATATCTGAAATAACAAAAATAATATTAAAAGACCTGGATTTCCTACAGCTACAGCTCCTACTACGAAAGCTATTGGACCATTCTTAGGCAATCTTTCAACAAACTCATTCATTTTTACTAGACGAGCTTTTGATGATGTTCCTAAATAATTATATTTAATTTTAAGAATTGTTTTTTGCAAACCAATTTTTAAGCAATTAGCAGGCAAATGACTTATCACTGGATTTTTTATGACTTTTAATAAAGTTTCACTATTTTGTTGAGCTCTTATTTTTAATTTTGTAAGTAATTGTGCTTAAAAAATTAATGAATTTGTTGAATACTTATATATTAGGATAAATACCCATCAATGCAGAAAATCTTTTAAAGGTTCGTGGAATTTTTGTTGAAGGGTTGATTTTTATTAAAACATTTTTTTCAGTATGGATATATATTTGTAATAATCCTGCTTTATTCAAAGGACTATCAAGCAAGGTTAAGAGACACTATATTAAAACAAATGAATTTTGAAATATATTAAATATCAAATTAAGGAGACCTGATGGGTTATATCAGGCCTATAAGTCGAATAATCTCTTTTCAGCTTGGTTGAGATAAATTTTCGGTGTTCATCACAATTTAATAGCTCGATTTTTTTATTCAGTTTGCCTGTTTCCAAACAAGCTTTTTCTAAAATTATGATTAGTTTCCTTTTGTCTTCTTGCTCTTCAGGGGCCAAAACTTCTTCTTGTTCTTGATTTTCATTTTCATCATCCTCTTCTTTTTCATTGGAAGAATCTTTTTTGATATTTTTGCTATTTAGATTCATGTATTTTTTTCAGATTTTTTAAGTATTATTTAATTTATTTCATATCAGGAAAAAAAATCATAAAATAAAAATTATAAAGAGGAAATTTGCAACAACAATTTTTTAGTTTTATTAATTCGCATTCATAAGTCAAAAAATATGGATATTACATTTGTATTTAACAACAAGAGCCCTTTTTGTCATTCTTACCTTTATTTAATTTTGACCCCTTTCCTACACGACTCACATATTGAGCTTCTACATCTTTTTCTTTTTTTTCCAAAGCTTCTGCTATCTTAAAAAACAAATCCTCAATGCCTTTATTTTCTTTAGCGCTAGTTAAATTGAATACTGCTCCCAGTTCCTATATCAAAACTTGAAATTTTTATCTGATTTTTAATTTTTAAACTTTTGCATAGGTCGACCCTTCATTATAATTTATCACCTCTCTTTCAATCAAGTCAATTTTATTCCCAACCAATGCAATGGCTAAAATTTTGGACTTTCTAAAAATACTTGAGATTTTATATTTACTAATGTCCCTGGGGCCATGAGATTTTAACTCTTTGATCCAATTTTTTAAAACATCGAATGATGCTCGATTCGTTATATCATAAACAACAATTGCAACGTTTGAGTCTAATTCAAATTGGAAATTTTCATTAAATAAAACATTTTCACCTTTGTAATAAAGTGGTGCTAAAGAATGGTATCTTTCTTGACCTGCAGTATCCCAAATCTTTTAAAATTTATATTCCTCTTATTTGAGCAGCCCTTTTGGCCAATGGTTTACTTGGAATTTCACCGGTTGATCGTTGAAACTAATGGTTTTTGCCATAAAGGCAGCACCTAATGTAGATTCATATGTTGGTTTAAACTCGTTCGCAACAAATCTTAATAAAATACTGCTTTTCCCAACACCTATTGGAAAATATTCGATTTATTAATTAAAAAAATCATGAATGGAACCTGAATCACCCAATAAAACCACTTTGACATCTTTAGATTTTTGCATTTATTTTTTTTAGTTTCGTTTTTGTATTTTGAAAAAACCAAAAAAAAAAATAAATTATTTTGGAAATAATAAAAATGCCGAAAAAAAAATCAGAAAATGGTAAACAATCTCTGGTTTAACAAAAAGAAAAAAATAGTTTTAAAATTTGCTGTTTTCATTTTCATTTTTTCTATTCTTTAATAAAGAACTAAGCGTTCTTATATAATGGATTGTTGAGTATTTCTTTATAACGACCCTCTTGGTATAAAGCAAGGGGTACATTCATTCCGAAACTCATTGCCAAGAAAGAACTCATGAAAGCAGTTTTTCTGTATTGGGAAAATCTTTGCAAACCAATCATATGCAGGTTTTTTGAAACAAAACCTGCGCCCACAAAACTTCCGAAAACTAATGCTACTCCAAACAAGGAAGTTGTTTTTACAGAGCTTTCAAGTTCCAATCTTCCTTGTGAATTTAAATCTCTCACCATTTTTTCAAAACGACTGATTTTGTGTTGGGTTTGGGGACTACTTTGCTCCATTTAAACGATGTAGTCTTCAGATTTAAAATAAAAATTTTTATGATAATCTATTTGTAAATTATACGAAAAAATATATTCTTATCACTCAAATAATAAAAACTCATTCTATTGTATAAATTGAAATATTTTCAAAATGTTTAAACCTTTATGTTTTTAAAAAAGGATTGCCATGGCATGGGCATGTGCATAAAATATCAAACAATTTAATATTTAAAAATATTTTTTTTTTAAAACTTTCTTTGAATTTTATTTTTTATTTTGAAGAAGAAAAGAAATAAAGTTTATTTTAACTCCAAACCTTCATTTTTTTTTTTATGGAATGTAATTTGTAAATTTATATTAAATGTTTGATTTCGTTTCTTTTGAGGATATCAATTCGGACACAGTCATTGTTTTCGGGACACTTCTCAGAGCATCGACCCTTTGTGTTTTTGCAATAAACATAAATTACATTTATGGAACAATTCTGGGAACGGTTTGCATAGACGGGTGCTGCTTTGGTCAAGATAAAATTTATAGAATTGAATAATTCCATAATAAACCCACCATGAGACACCACCAATATTTTTTTCATATTTTTATCATCTTCTTTTTCTTTGTCTTCAATAACCAAACTCCCTTTTTTTCTAATAATTAAGGGAGGATTTTTTTTGTTCAAATGATCAGAAAGTTTTCTTTTTGCTACTTCCTCAGAATTTTTCTCTGTGTTGTTTCCATTAAATATTTGTAAGATTTTTTTATTTTTTTCAGGTTGATTTGGGATTTTTTCTTCCTCATATTCTTTTTTTTCTTTGAGGTCTACTTTCTTTTTTTCTATAAATTTTGGTTTTTCCTCTATGAGTTGTTCTTTAGGTTCGATATTTTTCAGTTTTTCCTCAATAGCTTTGGGTTGTTCATAAAATTTTTGAACATACCCCTTTCCAAGTGGTTCTAAGCCCATATTTTGTTTGACATGTCTTTCTATTAAAATCAATAAAAAATTCGTGGCTCTGCCAAAAACATCATTCCAAGATTCTCCATTTTTTGGTGTAAAAAATCTAATGTCTATATTTGCTTCTTGTGCTAATTTTTTCGGGAGATCAATGCTTTCTCCTTCCAAATCTCCTCCTGCCTTTTCCCTCAGCAGACTTTCAAAGAAAACTTTCATGTTTTTGCATCGTTTCAAGGAAACAAATATATTTTCGAAAGTTTTTCTCGTGCGATTTAGATCTGATACATAAGCGGCATTAAAAAATTCTTTTTGCAAAGCCTTCCCGGTTTTCTGAGCTTGAGTCACCCCTAACTTAGAAAGCTCACCAGGTTGGTGACCTGCTAAAATTCGAGTGAAATTGTCAAGAGTTTGACCGTGTCGAATTACCCAGATCTCCATTAGATGATTTGAAATATGTTGATCTACAAAATTAATAATGAATCAGAATATTTGAATTTTGTTAAATTTAAAAATAAACAAAAAAAAATGTCTGAAATTAATTTTTAAAAAAAATTCAGGATAATTTCCAATTTATGAAACTAAATAAATATGTGCGAATATGCTTATGCCTTGTTAAATTCTTGAAGAATTTCATTTAATATTTCCAAAAATTCTTGCACCTCTCCTAATAACTCTTTTGCCTTTCTTTTTATTGGATCACATTCACTTTCAGAATGTGCTTTCCCAATGCAAGCGTTTATTTTGGATTCATCATCTTTGATTTTTGAAGTGTTTTCTGTTATTTTCTCGTAGGTTTCATTAAATTTGGTTTCTGTTCTGTTTTCAAGCTTGTTCAAATCCTCCAATTTTTTATTGTAATAAATTTCTATTGAATTATGATAATTTGTAAAGAAAACTGTTGTGTTTTGCATTGAATCAAGCAAATTATTCAGGATTTTATATATTTTCAACATGATTTGGACGTCCATTTGCGTATTATTGGAATTTCCATTTTTTTTCATTTCTAACATATTTTTCTTACCTCTTTTTTTAAAATGCTTCTGGACAGCTTCTTGAATATATTCTTTTTCCAAAGATCGTTCAGTATCGATTTTTTGCATTACAACATCCACCACATTTTTAATTTCATTGGCAGTTTGAGCCATCAAAACAGTCTCATGAGTCTTTACGTGATTTTGAAATTGCTCAAAAAGACTTGACAAATTAGTCAAATTGTAAAAGTTCTTTAATAATTGCATTGCCTTTTTCACTCCCACTAAATGAACTAAAAATATGTCAATTGTGTCATTGTAGTTTTTATTTTCTTCAGTTATTTTTTTGTGCATATTTGTGAATTCATTACAAATATGATTTTTTTCATGTGTCAAATTTTGGTTCATATAATTTAAAAAATTATCATTTTCAGCTTGAAGGTTGAGAATTTCTTGCCTCCAAAAATCTGTTTGAGAACAGTTATAGGTTTTCAGTTCGGATATGCAAAGAGCATAATCTGAATCAGATCTAAAAAAAAATATGTTTTTTTATTATATAAAAAATCATTTTTTTGAAAAAAATAAATTTTGGTTTTTTTGAAAAAATATAAAATACAAATTTGTTATTTCATTGGAATAATTTTGATAAGAAATTTGGAGGTTCATCAAAAGTTCATTTGCTTCCTTAGACTCATTATATGTTAAATTCAATTGCAATAAAGATTTCATATTTTTCGCCATATTGAGATCATTATGAATGTTTTTATCAGCATAATTTTCTGTCGAAAAACTTGGTGAAATAAAACACAAAAGTGGACAGAACAAAAAAAAATAAAGAAAAACTGATTTCATTTTTGTTTTAGTGTTTTATCCTTAATAACTAAACTTTAAATTGGAAATTTTTGGAAAGTCTCAAATGCTATATTTCAAAAAAAAAATTTATTTAACCGTTTTCTCTGTTATCCGTTTTATATTCTTCAAGAAAAAAACAATAAATAAATCCACAAATATATATTAAATATTTCATAATTTTATGGGATCTAATTTTATTGGTTTTTGATATTTTTTCATATAATTGCTTAAGGGTTTACTTTTCAAATCTGCATATTCTATGAAAGCCAGTTCGTGGATTTTATGACATCCTCTGATTTTTCTCAGAAGGTCAAATTCTTCTCTTTGTAGATCTTCAATGCTTTTCATTCGGCCTTGTTTTTTCTGATCTTCTTCAGCAATTTTATTATCTATTCTTTTGCTTAAATTTTCCATTTTTTCTTCTCTTAATTTTTGCTTTTTTATTTCTTGAATATGATGAAGATCGGCTATTTTTTGATGAAGGTTCATTCTTTTTTGTTGATCTTCAGTGAAATTGCGAAGAAAATCTTTTGTTAATTCGGATTTTTTTTCTTTCATTGAACGAACATTAGCTTGTCTGGTTTGAAGCAATTCTGATTTTATTTGAGAATTGAGCATTTCTTGCATTAATTTATTATTCTTGGAATTTAATTTATGTGTATTATGCTGATTCTTCATTTTGTCCAAAAACATGTCTCTCTAATTTTTTTTTTCTATTATTTCAAGTAAAATAAAATCTCTTTACTTTTTTATTCCAATCATCGGCGTCCTTCTTTAATTTATACAAATACAAAGATTTGTTCCTTAATCCATTGATTTTGCCGATTTCATGATCATATTCCTTCTTCAGTTTAGCAACTTTATGATAAACACTTGAAAATTTTTCGTCAAAGGATCTTCTAGAATTAGTTGCATTTTTCAATAATCCGGTGATGTCTGTAGATTTTTGCAAAGATGGTTCGAATTTTGAATTTTCATAGCTTGAGGGAAAATTTTTCGATTTCACAGGGGAGACTTTGCCAATGCTTGAAGTCTCATCTTTGACAGATTCATTAATCCCTTCAAATTGCTCATCCATTCTTTTTGGAAAAATAAAAAATAAATATTAATTATTATAATTATTTTGATAAAATAATAATAATAAAATAAAATTTTGTTTTTTAATGGAAGAACTTAAAAATAAGAATTTTAATGGGAAGAAATGAAAAAGAAAAGAAAAAAGAATAATTTAATAATTAAGATTCTTCACATATCAAAGAACGTTAATTATGATAATAAATAATGACTGCTACAATAACAAAATAAATTATTAATTTTTGTTTTTTGAGGATTTGATATGCATCACAAAGGGCGAATTGGGGCTGACCATAAATTTCCTTTTATTTGATTCCAATTCTAAATATTGCTTGCCAAAATCATTATACGAAGTTTCACCGATAAGATTCAAATCCAAACTTAAATTATCCTTTGCTCGATCAAACTTTATAGCATTAGCCTCTATACTATTTTTGAGCTCATTTATGATCTTATCGAATTTTCTGATATTATTATTATTGATCATAATCATATCTTTTCCATAATTGTTAGCCTCAGTAGCATTATTACAATCTTCAATTATTTTATTGCGATTGAATGTGTTGAGATTATTAGCAATTGGAGTGGGAGTGCAAATGTTTTTCGGCGTAAAAGGAATTGGAAAACCAATTCTACTGTTATTGCCATGTTTGTAAAACGGAGATATCATTGGACTAAATGGAAATTGGTTATTAGATTGAACTCGTGGCGAAGATTCTAAAAAATTATTATTAAAAAAAAAATTTCATTTCAAAAAATACCGAAATTCGACAAAAAGTTGGACAAAAAATTCTGTTGGGATTTCAAATTATCCATTTGATTATTTGAATTCATGAGTTTTTTTGACATTTCCGAACCCGCAAAACTCATTCCATTTTCATCAAAAGAAAAAGTTTCTTCGAACTCTTTTTTCTAAATTTTTTTTGAATAATAAATTTTTTGGGAATAAAAATTACCACTAAATCTTTCTGGATGAATTTTTGGAAATCATCATCCTCTTCCTCAACAAAATCCAAATCCTTGCTAACATTGGCATCCGAATTTTTTCTTTTGTTTTCAATATTTTCACTGGAGGAATCTTGTTCCTTCAGATTTACATTTAAATCATCCTTGGAAAAGTCTCTCCATTTTTTGTGTCTTTCAAGCCATTGATTTGGTTTTGAATTGTTTTTTTTATTAGAAGATCCCTTCTTTATTTTAAATTTATTTTTATAAGTATATTGCATAAAAAAAAAGTACCTTTTTATCATATAATATGTTACAAAGCATGATTGTTGCATTTTTTGCCACATCATTCTCATTTTCTTTTTTTTCCTCTTCAATTACTTGCTTGATCATTTCCTCTTCAAATTTTATGGCTAAGAGAAAAAAAGGATTTTTTATATTTAAAGAAAAAGCTAAAATTTACGATTTCTAAAACGAACAACAGTGTCTTTAAGGGGGCTCTTATTTTTATTAGAGTCCTCACTTTTTATCTCACTTTTAACATCTTTATTGATCAGAAAAATACTTTTGTCTCCTTGCCTGATTTTTTTCAGAATATGTTCATCGTTCTCCGGTTTTTCAAGATCCTCAGCGTACGAATTGAACTTCCTTTTTTTGCTGAGTCTGCTTTGCTCGATTTTTGATGAATTTTTCGAAATTGAAGAATTATTCGAAAGTTCTTTGTTTTCATCCCCTATATTTTTTTGCGTTTTTTTATCATCTCTCCTGATTTTTAAAAGGTTCTTCTTTTTTTTTAACAACAATCTTTTGGCTCTTTGATCTTTGTAAAGTGTGCTAATAAATAAAAGTTCCTAAGATTTTAAAAATTCAGCATCTTGAAATACTTAAACTCAACGATCTTTTCAATTAATGGCTTGAAATTGGTGTCGATTTCGCTTTTAATTTTGGTCTTATCTAATTTCTTATTCGGCTTATAATTCGCGTAATTTAATAGGCATTCTTGCAAAGCTTCTGATGCATTCATCAGTTTTTTTAAATGTTCGTCTTGAATATTGTCATGTCTTTTTTCTGTCAAGGCGAATACCTTAGACAGAACTCCTGGCTTGATGTCCTTGACCTGTGCAGTGCCTTATTTAAAGAATGAGAAATCTAGATATTGCAATTTATCACTATTTTTAACTATTTTTATCGCCCAATAGCTTGTTGATTCTCCGCAAGCTCCGACGCAAAGTAGAATAGAAATGGTTTTTAATGGCGTTATCAGTTCTGAATTACAAAATTAGCAATAATTTATGGGATTAATTAATTTTGTAAATTTAGGCTTTTTGTTTCTGACAAAAATTTAAATTTACCTGCCCGGCAAGAGTCTAGCGATTTCAGCCCATTTGTTTCCATATTTTTTATGCGCGTCGAAAATGATCTCTTCTTCCTTTTCTGACCATGCTTTTTTGTTTATGTTCGGATCCAAATGATTATGCCATCTATATAAAAAAATATAAGAAAATTTAATTTATTTTCGTTTCGGAAATGAAAAAAAAAAAAATTTGAACCTCTCACGACATTGCTTTCCAGATCTAACTTTCATCATAAACATTTCTTCCATTTTCTGCGAAACTATAGTCCATTTTCTTATCCCATATTTACGGACCAATTCAATTATCGCCTCATCTTCCTTTAAAAAATAAAGGGGTTCGGAATAGGAAGAATCAGAGCTTACCTTTTCATTCCAGGCTCTTCTATCACTCATCTGTATATTTTCAGGCAGAAATACGTAGGGTTGTTTTAATTTGGTTGAAAAATTAAGATAACTTTTTTTTTTTATTTTACTATAAAAAACTCTTGAGGAATATTTAAAATGAAATTAAACAACAAGAATTATTGGCTTGATGTGAAACTTTGGTTAGTGAAGGTGACAAATATGTTTCATTTAATTATCTCTAAGAAAACTATAAATTAACAAGCGATATTTTATGAATTGGCTAAATTTTTAATGTGAAAAACGTTATATAATTCCATTTTTCAAATCTTTCTTAATTTTTACAAAATCATAAAAAAATCCTCATAAAAACCAAAAAAAAATAAAAAATTAAAAAAAAAAAATTTTACATAATTTATATTTTTTTTTATTTTTAAAAAAAAAAAAAAACATATCTATCACTTAAAATTTCCTTAAAAATCTCATTTCTAAATAAAAGCTTCCATCTAAAAAAAACTAAAAAACAAAAACAATAATTAAAAAAAATTTCATTTTCAAAAGAAACCCAAGACTTTATCCAACCCTTTCAATAATGTCTCTACTTGTGCTAAACTCAGCCAATAGAATTTCCCAAGGTCTCATCAAGAGTCTTCATCAATCTGCCAAATTCGAAAGGATCCTTTGTGCCGACATTTATCCATCATACTCCGTCCATCAAAAATGGTTCACCTTTCTCGAAGACCTTTCATCCACCTCTAAGACTCAGATTGCGGATATGAAAATCGAGGACCGAAGTGACCTCGTTCGTGCTCTTGGTCTCAGTTCCCATGTTTTATTCGTTACTCATGACTATTATGAATTGGTGTTTTCAAAATTGACCATGGTGGTGAACGCAGCCAAACTTGCTCGCGAAGCCAAGATTAAGAAATTTGTGAGTTTGAGTCCAGTTGAACATTACCATTATGGCGAAACGAACCCCTTTGCTGTGCAAACCCAGGCAGAAGCTGATGCTAGAAAGGCGAATGAAAATGTTGTGACAATCCAGAGCGATTTGGTATTCGGGAATTATGGAACCGTGGTAAACCAACTTTTAACTAGAATTGCTAATGGTAAGAAATTGCATTTGTCTCCTTCAACACAAAAGGTGTCCCCAATTCATGGTGACAATTTAGCTGAGCTTGTGGAAGCTGTTTTGACTGGAGATGTCAACTCACAAGCTTTGGTGGCTAAGGGGAATGAAAGTTTGAATTGGAACGAAATTGTTAATGCTTTGCAACAGAGTTTGGGAACGAAGGTGGAAGTTTCAGGTGGCAGTTTTCTCTCATCTCCATTACAAAATAACATACTTTCGGAAATGTGCTTCCAACCATGCTATAGAAATTTGGCGCAGTTTGTGAACAAATATGAATCACCACAAGGACAAATTGACAGCAAATTCAATTTGAATTTGAAAAGCTTCAAGCAAACATATGGCGAGAGCAATTTAAGAAAAGAGGACTTTACTAAGAAATGCAGTAATAGCGAATGCGCGTTGAAATGGCTTTTCGGATAAGGATATTACCAATTAAGAAAAAAACAAGAAAAAAAAATTAGGAAACTTCAAAAATTAAAAAAAAAATTTTTTTTTTTTTTCTCATAAAAAAATCAAATTACATGAAAATACTTGTAAATGAAAATATTTTTTTTTTAATATTTTATTTTACAACTTTTAAAAAGTTTTATATTAAAAAATTAAAAAAAAAATTTCGAAATCTCAGTTCAAATGGATTTGGAATATAAAATTTGATTTTTTTGATTTCTGAGCAACCTTTTGTTAAGCTCAAATTTCAAAATTTTTATCTCTTTAATGAGCGAAATTCAAACTTCTTCTTCTTCAAAAAAGATTTATAAATTCCTCTTTTATATTTTCATTTCACAAATTTACCAAATTCAAAATAATGGAGGAAAACAGAACTCAAAATCCAGACAACAAATTAATCTTGGATTCCCAAATTCCCAATTCTCTTGATTTCTCTCAATTCGAGGAAATTTTCCAAGAGTATCAAAAGAACAAGCAGTTGGTTTTGGAGGAATTCATGGAGGGGGTCAATGATGTTTTTTCAGAAATGGGGAAGATCTATTCGGATGTACTAAAGGCTTCGATGCGTGAAGGAAAAAGGATGGAAAATTTATTGTTGATTAGAGGCAGTTGTTGCAAGATTACAAAGGAGTTTTATGATACCATCAAATATCATTTCAACATGCCATTATTGAAAAAAACTTAAAAAATGAATTTTTTGTCTTGTTTTTTTCTTTTTGAGAATATAATTTGTTTTGAAATACATAGTCTATATATATAGATAAAAACCAATTTAATATGAAAAAATTTTAAATATTCCAAAGAAATTTTTTTTATTTTAGTTCAATGATAACCAGTGGGAATCTCGAAAGTCATTTATTGGGTTATAAAAAAAAAATTATGAAAAAAACTTTCAATAAAAAGCCAATTATGAATGAAAAACAGTTTTTTATTAAAAAAAAAACTTAAAAATTTAACATTTTTTTTTGCTTTTTGAAAAAAAAAAAATTTTGAATAAACCGATTTTTTTTATTAAATAAAAACTAACAATCGTTCTAGTTTCAAAAAAATATATTTGAAGATTCTCAATTAATCACTTATGGATAACGTGCATTTTCTTTTCATTTTCCTCGCCTATCTAAAATTTCGAAGCAATTTGTTAGAAAACAAGTAGTACATAAAAAAGGAATTCCGAAAAATTTTGAGGCCAAAGACAATATTGAAATCTTTGAGAAAATCACTAAAATCGCAAAAAAAAAAACGACCAAAGATGTGTCCTTTATCATCAAAACTTTGCGAAACCACTTTGTGTTCTACGCTTTATCCGATAATGACCTGTAAATTTCCAAAAAATTTATCATTTTTTTAACTATTAAAAAAAAGTGAGGCCATAGTCAATGAGTTGTTTTATTGTGAGGCCAAGGCTGGCACCTTCCTATTCAAACAAGGGGATGACGCGACTTGTTTCTTTATTTTGGGTTTGAATCCATATTAAATTAATCTTAAAGAATTAAATTACCTTAGAAAAGGGATCATGTCAAGTAATTATCAATGAACAGGTCAAAAAGAAAATACAATCAGGGGACAGTTTTGGAGAATTAGCTCTCCTTTATAATTCCCCTAGAACAGCATCAATCAAAACTACAGAAGATTGCAGCTTTTGGGCTATTGATCGAGTCAGTTTTAGAAAGGCAGTGGAAGAATTGACCAATAATCAATACGATTCCAATCGTCAGTTTATAGAAGACATCAAATTTTTCCGTAACATTAGAAGAAAAAAGAAATTTACATAACTTTAAAGAAAACCTGACTAATGATCAAAAGGATGGGATTGCGGGAGTTTTGACAACGCAGAAATTCTCAAAGGATCAACATATCGTGACTGAAGGAGATCCTGGCTCATCATATTATATAATCAAAGAGGTGTGAGTCTTTAATCGTTTATTGTTTAAGTTTTTAAAGGGAATTGTGAGTGTTCAAAAAGGCACCAAAGAAGTGCGAAAATTATATCGTAGTGAAACCTTCGGGGAACAAGCCTTGTATTACAATACAGCAAGGACAATGACTTGCAAGGCAACAGAAGATAATGTTGATATTAAGAATTTTGTTTATGAGATAATTGTTGTTTTGGTAGACTATTTGTTTAGCTCTAGGCAGAGATATGATGGTCAAGATTTTAGGAGATGGTATTCAGGTTATCATTTTAAGAAATACGCAGAGATGGGCCATCCAAAAAAGCAACTTGTTCTCCAAATTAACTAAGATTCAAATTGAAAAGCTTTTGGATGCGATCAAAATTTTCAACTACAAAGCTGGAGATGTTTTAATCAAAAGAGGAACAATCTGCCCCAAATTGTTGATTATCATGGAGGGGTCAATCAAAAAGGAAAATGATCCAAAAAGCTCAATTGGAAAAGGAGGAATTTTTGGTGATGAATTTTTTTTGGATGAAAATAAGACAAAACAGTATTTAACAATTCAATTCTTTTATATTTTTTTTTTAATAATTTTAAAAGAATGGATGACACAATTGTGGTAGAGAAAGATGCCTCAATTGGAGAAATAGATAGAAAATGGTTTGAGGAAACCATTGGGGCAAGTCTTGATGCCATTCTTAAGAAGAATGAAACATCTCATGAGGTATAAGTTAAGTTGATTGAATGTTTATTAAAGATAATTTAGAAAAAAACATTTTTGCAAAGCGACCAAAAGACTGAATCTCAAAATTGGAGACTGCAGGACTTAATCAGCTTAAAGAAATTGGGTATTTTCTGAAACAAATGCAAAATGAAAATAATTGAATTTAAATTAAAAGGTCGTGGTCAGTTTGGATCAGTCTATTTGGTTAAACATAAAGATCAAAGTGAGATGTTTGCTCTGAAATGTGTTTCGAAACAACAGATAATTGAGCAAAATCTCGAAAAATATTTGAAGGTAACAGTTTTTCATTAATTAAAATAATTTAAGTTCTCTGGCGAATTCTAGCAAGAAAGAATGGTTTGCGATATGGCACAGTTTCCCTTTGTCATGCAATTCATCAGAAGTTACAAAGACGATTATCAAATTTATTTCCTTTTGGAATATATCAAAGGAATGGAATTGTTTGATGTGATAAGAGACATAGGTAAAATTCCTTAATTTCTTTTTTTTGAAAAATATGTGAACTAACTATTAGGTCTCCTAAAATCATATGATTGTCAGTATTATATCGGTTCAATGATCTTGGCACTCGAATATCTCCATTCATTTAATATTATTTATAGAGATATCAAGCCAGAGAACATTATGATTGACCATACGGTATTTTTAATTTTTATTTAAATTTTTATTTAAATTTTTTTTTATTTTAAAGGGAGTCTTAAAAATGATTGATATGGGAACAGCTAAAATTCTTAAAAGCAGGACTGGAGCAGGCAGCAGAACTTTCACTATTATAGGGACTCCACATTACATGGCTCCTGAAATCATTGGAGGAAAAGGTTACAATATCATGGTGGACTTATGGTCGATAGGTAAAATATTATATAAAAGCTACCAAATTCTTTACAATAAAAGGGGTATGTTTTTTTGAATTCATGTGTGGAATGGTCCCTTTTGGGGAGGAATGTGAGGATCCCTATGAAATTTATGAAGAAGTCATTAAGAAATCGTTGAAATTCCCGAATTATGTAGATGACAAAAAAGCTAAAAAAATCATGGAACAATTATTGCATAAAGTTCCAGAAATCAGATTAGGAACTTCTTATGCTGCATTAAAAGCGAACCCATTTTTTGGAACTTTAGATTGGGTATTTTTTCTTATAAAATAATATGTTCATTTCATTGAAAATAAGGATAAACTCATTGACAAACAATTGAAACCCCCCTACATCCCTCCCAAAGAAAAAATCATCAGCGACAGGGAAATTGAAAAAATGGCTTTACAGAAAAAAGCTGTGATTGATGAAATTTTGGTAAACTTTTTATTTTTCGGTCATTAAGAAAATTTCAATAGAATGAACAAAAAAACCTCAAACCTGCTTCTAAAATGAAAATGAAGGACCCAACATGGGATAAGGAATTTTAATAGAATTTTTTTTTTAAAAAATAACATAAAAAATAGTTCTTTTATTCTTAAAATTATGACAGTTAGATCATTTTAAAATTAAAAAATTTGATTTAAAAATTGAAACATTTCCAAAAAAAGCTTAAAACAAAATTTTTATATTAAACAAAAATCAAAATCCTCCAAAAAAATGAAAAAAACCTTTAAATCAATGATTAATTAGTGGTCTCCTCGTTCTTGTTTTCCTCTATATTCTTTTTCTCTCCGGTTTCCTTCAAAATTTCAATTTCTTTGGGTTTTTCTATTTTCTCCTTGATGGGAATATTTTCTTTCTCATGTTCTCCTTTTTCCTTCTCTTTTTCTTTTTCAATATGTCCTTTATCAAATCCCAAATTTTCCTCTTCAAAATTAAGATCTGTAATATGTCCCAAGATCTTAGTTCTCCCCTCTCTCAATAGGATGCTTTCTCCCTTCTTGATGAACTCAGGATTATACATGAATCTCATTAAGGCATGACCTTTATCCCCAGTTCTCAGAACTTCCACATTTAGTTTCTTTATTACAATCGATTGTCTCACGACTCCACAATGCATTACACATTGATAACCCACTTTTATTGTGGTAGAATGATGTAAAATCACCACATCGACTTCAAATTCCCAAACTGGTTCAGGCTTCAAAGCAGGGTCTATCAACACCATACCCCTTCGGATCTCTTCTCTGGTGAGCTTATCAGTCGTTTTGGTTGGTTTTATCGAAAAGCACGCGAATTGACCAGCCACTGTGATTTCAGCAGGAACCCGATTAATATGTATAGATTTCAATGTCACAGATTTGAAACCCTTGTTTTTGTCAGGACCCAATAATGCGATTTGGTTAACTTTAGCACACCCTGATTTCATGATACCGGAAAGCACGATACCTATGCCAGGAATCAGGAAGTTTTCGTTGATATCAAATTCAAAAAATTCTTTTTTGTCTTGGGTCGGTATGTATTTTTTTCTGGTTTCCAGAAGACTCAGGAATTTTATCAAAATATCATAGCCAATAGCAGAAACACTAGAAACGCAAAAGATCGGGCAAATTCTGTCAGATTCTAGACTTTGTGCGATTTTTTGAATGTCATCGGTTTCTTTCAAGATGAAGGGGACTCGATTAACGGTGCTCATTTTCAAGATTTTATGGAGAGTATCTAAGGTTTCTTTATATACATTATCGGGACACATATCGATTTTGGTCAGAACAATGAAGAAGGGGATCTTCAAAGCAAGAGTTATGCCCAAATGCTCTTTTGTCATTTTGGAAATGCCCATATTGGCACCGACAATGATCATGGAATAATCAGGTGACAGTCCAACCAAACCAAACATCGTTGTTTTCAAATACTTCTCATGTCCGCACAAATCCAAAAGGGTTACAACTTTCTTGCTGCCTTTGACCACTTCACCCCAATATTTATTCTTGTTTGGGTTGTATCTTTCTGGTAATATTTGCTTGCCGTTTGCATCAAAACCCATGATTTCATGAGCTATACTGGATGTTCGACCGTTCTGGGCCTCGTGAGGGTAGTTGAAAACCCTCAAACGAGCTGAACCTCGACCATCATCAGCTATACCTTTTGTCAAGACACCGACTAGAGTTGTTTTACCAGAGTCGACGTTACCTATTGTCGCTATTTTTATGGAATCCTTGATTTCATATTCTTTGGACATTGAATGAGATGGCTCAACCATTCGCAGAATGCTTTTAGGATTTTACTGAAAAAATATCGCTTTGGAGAAAGAGAAATTTGTTAGTCTTATGACTTGCAAGATCATTTAAATTATTTTTTGAATAGAGCACGAACGTGTTTAAAAAAGATTTTTGAGCCAATCAAAAAAAGCGAAAAATATTCTTTTATTAAATAAGCATAAAAATCTGAATTTTTTTCTTTGGTTATGACTTTTTTTAAATTTTGAAAAAAAATTTGTTTGAGAATCTTAAAAAATAATTACCTAAAAAAAAAATTTATATTTTTTTATTTAAAA
>Ga0302186_10001773_pt1 | contig 17351 bp, 15 predicted proteins | sample II_Bog_E1_2_FD_198782 | JGI IMG/M metagenome (GOLD analysis project Ga0302186, IMG submission 198782) | Peat permafrost microbial communities from Stordalen Mire near Abisko, Sweden - II_Bog_E1_1 | ecosystem: Environmental > Terrestrial > Soil > Wetlands > Peat | place: Sweden: Abisko...
TTTCATAGATTAAAAATTATAAGAATAAAAAAGATGGAATAAATATTTAAAAATAATTTTTTTATATTTTTTTTTTCCAAAGTTTTGCAAGCAGTAAAAATTGACTCATTCGAGATTTCAAAATGATAAATTTTTTTTTAAAAATAGTGAATTTTATGAGGAGCTTAGATATAATTTTTTTTTAAAAAAAACTTGAAAAAACATAGTTTTTGCTTTAAGTTTTAATTACCATTTTTAAAATAGAGTCAATTACTAAACTTTCATCATTAATTTTTCTTCTTCCGAAGGATCGCATTTTTTCTTCAATTTTTTGAAAATATATATCGGAGACCAGCTAATTAACACGATGACCAATACTTTCCACACAAATTCTGATGTGATTATCGCAGTGCTGATATAATTTCTCAAAAAAATGATGCTCATGACATATATAAACAAAGTTAAAAGCTGAGCGAAGATCATTATTCTGTTATAAGTGTTCAACTAATTGCAAATCATTTGTAATAATCAAAACAAAATTTTACCGTTGTTGAAACATTCAAGAGTTCGCTTAAAATAAGTGCCGTAAATGCGATTGTTACAATTTCAACGAACGAATTTCTAAATAAAATAACTCCAAGAAGCATAATAACAGATCCCTGTTTTTTTTTTTTTAATTTTTATCAAATTATCAAAATATTCTTACTTGATACATACTGATCCATACCCAACATAAAAATGATTTTCCATTCAATTCTCTTCCTTTTTGCAAAGTTTTATATAAAGGTGGAAAATCAATTGCTTTTTTCCTGCTGATATCTTCGTCCAAAATCTTAAAATAATAAAGATCTTTATACTTTTTAATTCAAAAAATACCAAGCAAAACACAGGCAGACTGGTGTAAAACGTGGAATATCCAAACATTAAAATCCCATTGAAAACTGAGATCGCCACAAAATAAAACACCGAACAGAAAATGAATTGAATTGTGGCAATGATCAATCCTCTATGCAAAACAAATTGTGCCAAAGTTGATGATCTTTTGTATGCTAATCTTCCATGCCATAATAACAAATCCGTGATGTATTTGAACTGTTGAACTGAAAAGTCTGATGCCAAAGCTGCCTGTAGTCCTTCTCTCCCCACAATTCCAATCCCAACATCAGAAGATTGTATCATCCCCACATCATTACCACCATCTCCCACACAACAGACGATTTTTTTTGAAAATTTCTTCAATCCTTCTGTTATTATAGCTTTTTGTGTGGGTAGACAACGACAAAAAATAACAGCAGGGGCTTTTCCTGCGATATCATAAAAAAGCTTCTCATAATCTCTTAAAATCGTCCCCAAACAAGTCCCTTCAATCAACAAAACATTTGTCAACTTATTACTATATTCAATGATTTTTTGATGCAATTCCAATGAATCTGAGATCCCCTTGATCTCATATATATCTTGATCAGAGCTCTTGATCCCAGCAGAAATCGCAATGCATTTCGCAGTTTCCACTTTATCCCCTGTCAACATCCATATCTTAATCCCTGCATGCCGAATTGCTTCGATTGAAGAACACACGTTTTCTTGTAATTTATCCTCAACTCCAGTAACACCTAAAAAATCCATCTCCACCTCCAATTTTTCCGCACATTCTCTAATCATTTCATGTCGATTAACTAAAGATAAGGTTGCTTCATGAAAATGCACATTCCATTCATTATATTCTTCTTCTGTCATAAATTTCTGAGCCATCACCAATGTTCTTAATCCCTCACGAGCCAATCCTTCGCATTCATCCTGCACTACAGGCTTATATACCTTCTTAACTTTATTCAGCATAATCGAATCTGCCCCTTTCAGATAAAAAATCACACGACCACTGGTCTGATGTCTCACCAAAATGCCCATTCTTTTGCTTTCACTAGAAAAAGGAAACATCGCTAAAATGTAAAAATCTTCAATGACACCTGCAGGATTTTCGATTCTTACTTCCTCCTGATTCCTCTCCTTCAAAACCATATTCAAACTCTCGGAAAAATTCACCAATGCCACCTCATCTGGACTCGATGCCTGATACACTTTCACTCCCTCATCCATTGTGGGAGTCACATTGTTACAAATTGCCAAAGCAGTAATCATATCTCTCAAAACGAATTCATTTTCTCTTCGGTTTTTCTTGTTAACATTTTTTTTCTGATTAGTCAGAGTTTTATCAAGAAGATCGTTTTCTGAAGCCATTGGTCCATCATATTTCTCACAATTTTTCTTAACTAACCTCTTGATTTCTCCCACGTTTTCTTCAGAATACATCGATTGCTCAGTGACCAGCTTCTTAAAAATCATATCGTTTTGGGTCAAAGTTCCAGTTTTATCAGTTAAAAGATATTTCACTCGACCGAGTTCTTCTGGGATATTACTATTTCTAGCCACTGAACCTGGGATCTCAGGGTCTTTATTGATATTGTATGAAAACAACGCCTTTGCAAAATCTAGGTTCACTCTCATGCTAATTGGTATGATCCAAGAAAGAAGAAGAATATATCTAGTGAGAAGAATATACCAATTGCTTCCCAAACCACTCAAAAACAGCAAATGTAAAGAAGCTAACACCATGAATAGAAAGTCCAATTTAGATAAAAAGTTGATCTCGTTATCAAATATACCCACTTTTGTTCGAGGTTTACGAGAATTCATGGACATTCTAGTTTCATCTCCTGTATAAATCACGATACCGATGATTTTTCCTGATGTTAAAATTGTATGCGCCCACATTGTATGTTCTAGGTTGAGAGGTTCTTTATGGGCTTTGTTATCCAGAAGGTCTTGAATCTCGAAATAACCACAAAAATCATAAATGTTGTCATCTGGTGGATTTATTACAATTCTAGCATCTATTGGCTTAAATTCAAATTCGTTGTCATTCGTTAACTGTTGAGTATATCTTATTGCTCTCCTAAGAATGAAATTTTCTTGTAAAATCATTAAAAAGTTATTAATTTGAAAGACCTGACCTTCCAATCGGTTTCACCATCGAGTTGATCGGTTCGGATAAAAACACTACCATTCGGTTCACTTTTTTAAAATTCAAATTATGAAAATTTAGAAAAAATCACGTTGCTGCTAAAATCAAAAGATCTGCGGGCACTCTTTGATGTGCGCTGACTATGACAACATCACCTGCTTTTAAATCTCTACTAGAAACCTCTATTTTTCTTCCCTGCTCGATAATTCTTCATTTATTAAAATGAAATAGTTAAGTTTTTTTTCTACTCTTTAAAAATTTTACTCATATCTGTGCAAATTCACCTCCCGATCCTTTTGATATCTCTTGAAATCATCATAACCTTCTTTGATAATGGTCAAAACAAGGACAAATACCAATGGAGCAATATATGTGAACAGATACCCGACCTTCAAGACTGGAATGAATTGCGACAATGAAATCAGCAAATAAAATAGATTGAAGAAGAATTTGAATTGATTAAAAAGCACTATAGGAACCAACGAGAGTAGATTATATTTTGTATTGACAATAATATTTCTGCATTTATTTGGGGGTTGGCATACACCATTAAAATAGATGATCCTCTCCTTTTCCTTTTCCGCCTTTCTGAAACAACTAAAAAAACGTTTGCATTTTTTCTTCTTTTTTAAAAATTATGATCATTTTTTTAAAAGCATTTCAGTACGTAACCATCGGATCGTAAAAAGGGGCTCTTTTCACTCACTTCCGAGCTTTTGTCAGAGGGGATTTGCTTGTTGAAGTCAGACATTTCGATCTTCTGCTCGTAGAGAAGGTTCGGTTCTTTTGTAGCCATTAGTTTATCTAAAGAGAAATTTAAATTGTCTGATAACAAATTTGCTTCTGTCTATAAAAATAAAAATGAAAAAACCTTTCTGAGGATCATTCATGCGTTTTTATCAATTTTTTTTGTTTTATTTTTAAATTCTTTTTTTCTTTCGAATTCCGAATTTTAAATATCCTGAAATTAAAAAAAAAAATTTGCCTTTCTTTGAAAAACAAAAAGATTTAAAAATATGATGGTTTTTTAAGGGAAATTATAAATAGATCCCAGCGGCCAAAAACACAAATAAGGTCCCACCTGCCAAAAACACGGAGGAATAAAATGCCAGAATGATTTCTTTCATTAAACTCCTTTCTTCCTTCTTATAAGTGATTTGGTTGCTTCATTTATATAAAAATGGACTTTTTAAAGTTTATATGCGAAAAAAGTACATGAAAAAATATGAAGTCAAACAGAATCCGATCACTATAAGTATAATCGCCATATTTTCATAATCCGAAGTCTTTATGATGCTTCGATATGGGATGAGAGATTTGTCTTCAACTGAGGCCATATTTATTTTTAATTTTCCAATAAATGTTTTTTTTTTCAAAAAAAATATTTTCTCTGTTAATTAATTTTTTTCATCTAAATAAAAAGAAAAAAAGCAAGTCTTTTTATTCTTAAAAATTTCGAAAGAAACAAACGAAAGAAGAAAGTGCAGATTTTTTTTTCCTCTGAAATGGTAACAAAATGTTTAAAATTTAAAAATTTCCTTGGAAATTAGAAAAAAGAAGTTCATGATGCCTTCAATTTCTCCAAATTGATTTATTTCACCTTAACATTTTTTCTGGTTTTTTTCCTTCTGATCTTGGAAAGTCCATTAAACCATGATGATGAATTCGAAGACAATTTATTTACCATGTTGTCATATTTCGTGATAATTTTCATCTCAGCGTATTTTTTTCTCACTTGTGGTGAAAACCCAGGTTGGGTGAAATTACCAGAATCTGAGGACACCAGTTTGGAAAAAAGAAATATTTCAACAAAATATCATCCACCTTTCGAATATCAGAAAAATGAGGAAATTCTAAGAAATTTAGATGAGGCCAAACATTCCTTTAAAACAAATTCTTTGGAATCGAATGATGATTTGAAAGAAGTGATTGAAATGCATAATATGGGAGAGGAGGTGCATTTGGAATTCGCGAATAATAAGAATGATGGACCACCGAGGAATAGCGGATCAGAATCTAGTGAAAGTTTTAATGATGCTTTTTCTGTGTTTTCAGTGCCACCGAAACATTATTGCAAAACATGTAACATTGAACAGGAATATCGTACGAGACATTGTCACAAATGCCAGAAATGCGTGCATAAATATGATCATCATTGCTTTTGGATAGGTGGAAATTTTATTGTTTCATTAAACTAGAAAAAATTTCGATTAATTTAGGTGGGTGTGTTGGAGAGCTAAATCATAGGAAATTTTTCGCTTTCTTGTTTTTTCAATCCATTATGCACATTTGGACATTTTTTATGGTAAACAAAAAATATGGTGATTTTCTGAAAAAAAATAAATAATAGATATATAAAAGTATCCACTATTATGATGATGATAATGATGATGACGATGAAAATGAAGATGATATGGGAAAACATTATAATAATGGACGTCTATTATCAGATTATTATTCTTCTGATTACCCTTATTTTGGACATGTGATTTTGGGAATTTTTGGATTTGTGGTGTTTTGTTTCTCGATCTTTACAGTACTGACAAAAATATGGAAAACCTCATAATTAGTTTAGTTTTTTAGGGGGTGTTATTCCTCTATCATTGTTATTTGGTGAGCACGAATCAAACATCATGGGAACATTCAAAAAGAGACAAAATAGGATATATGAAAATATACCCCAAAGGGTATTATCCGTTCAACATGGGTTTTTTCAATAATATCAAAGCGATATTTTTTCACAAGAACGAAATTAGGTTAACAAAAAAAATTAATTTTATTGATTTAATGAAAAATAAAAAGAAAATGGAATTTGCCAAATGTTTTGGATGCGAGGACCCAAATGAAAAATCAATTTAACATTTGCGAAAATGATTACTACAGTTGCTGTTGATCAAAAGTTGTGAAGTTTGTGGGTTTAATAAAAATATAAATTTAACAACTAAGAAAAAAACGAATTGTATACACATTAATTAATAAATAAAGCACACTCCTTCACATTTTCAACTAATTGAACATTTCCAATTTTGGAATTATCAATTCTTTATTCTTTTTTTTCGTTGTTTTTCTTTTTTCCGGGTTTAGCACCATTATTTGTATCATCTTTCCAATAATCTAACATCATATCGACAAATTCTTTTTGAGAAATCTTCAAAAGAATTCAGAAAATCTCAATTTTTTTCAATTATTTTCATTTAATATACTTCTCCATCCCCGTTTTGATCTATATCCTTTATCAAATTTTGCCAATACTTTTCTTCAAGGTTCAAGGTCTTAAAAACTTGATTCAATTCTTTCACTGAGATAAATCCGTTTCGATCCTAATTCAAAGTTCAAATAAAAATATCAATTTTCATAGAACTTTATCGAACATTTTGAAAGCCTTTTCTAGGTTTTTTTTCGAAAGGATCTTCTTCCTATTTATGGTCGCCAAAATAAACTCTTTTCATTAATATTATTAATTTTCTATTATAATATTTTAACCCATATAATCGATGACTCCACTATTGTTTAAATCAACAATTTTCATGATTTTTTCCACTTCCGTCTCAGGATCTGGCACCTTCATAATTTTTTTATATCCTTTCATGACAAAATAATGAAATTTTTCATTTAAACTTGAAAAATAATAACCCATAATCAACTCTTCCTTTGTAATTTGTCCATCCCCATTCACATCCAAGGTTTTAAACAACGCCATAAGATTCCTTTTCTCTTCAGAACTCACCAAATTTGACACCATGAACACCCAAATTGCATGTTGTATTTTATAATTCGCCTTAAAAAAAATTTCCAACACCAAAAATCCTTTAAATTACATGAAAGCTCTTCAAATTGCTCAATGCTTCCATAGCCAAAGGTTTCTTCACTTCATCAAGCTCCGAAAACTTCTTTATCCAAATACTGTTCAAAGCATCTTTGGCTGAAAGTCTTTTAGTAAAGTCATATTCTAAAAGTCTCATGATAAAATCCTTTGCTTCTTTAGATACATTTTCCCATTCTCGGCCTTTCATAGAAAATTTCCCTATCATCACATTATCCATGATGATCTTTTCAGTAGAACCATTGAAGGGGGGGTACCCACACAACAAAATATAAAGGATCACTCCACAGGACCACAAATCACATTTTTCATCGTAGTTTTTTCGAAGCACTTCCGGAGCGATGTAATAGGCAGTTCCTGCTCGTTGGCTCATTTTTTTATCAGTAGTGAAAACCCGAGATGTCCCAAAATCTATTAGTTTGATTGGGGAATCATCATAATTATTCTCATAGAGGATATTTTCTGGTTTGAGATCCCTTTTTTGAATTTATTAATTTATTATTAAATTTTTTTTAGGTTATAAAAATAATAACCGATGAACGATGTTGCGATTGTGCAAATAAAGGACGGCGGATAAAATTTGTTTCATTATTTGAGCGGTTTCTCTCTCATCGGAACAAGAAAAATTCAATACTCGGTCAAATAATTCACCTCCGTTGCAAAGTTCTGTGACAATATAAACATATTTTTCATCTTCATAGGATTCAAAGACTTTAATGATGTTTGGGTGGTCCTGTTTTTTTTTTCAAATTTATTGATGATATTTTAAGAGAATAATAAACCAGATTTTTCAATGTTTCGACTTCATCAATCAATCGATCCTTTTCATCATCCTTGAGGTCCTTTTTTTGCACCATTTTAACTGCTCGTTTTAAACCAGAAGCCTTATGGATCCCTTTTCTAACTTCACCAAACCCTCCTTTCCCCAGAGCTTTGTCCGAAAGTTTGTAATCTGTGGTTATTTTGCAAGACATTTTACGAACGAAATTCTCTGGAACAATTTTTAGACAAAAAGGTTCGACTAAACAAAATTTTTGTTTGGTAGACATTTATAAAAAATATGGGAGTTTACCTGAGGGAGTTTCTTCTATACTGGCCATGTTTTTTTGAAAAATGATTGGCTGATCCTCTTTTTTACCCCGACGATCTAAACTACAGGAAGAACCCATTATGTAATTCAAAATTAAACAAAATTCTTCAAAATTTATTTTAAGGATTATGATTGCCTTGAAGAAAATAAATTATTGTTGCAACTAAAATAATATTCTTTTAAAAAATAAGGAAAATTAAATAATTTTTAATATAATATTCATCTTAGGTGAATGTTTTTAATTTGCGTCTCATTGGGGTCGCTCCCCAATTTAAAAAAAAAAAAAAAAAATATTCATCTTCATCAATAAATAATTCACTGTTAAATATTGTAGTTTTAACTACATTAATTTTTAGTAATTGTCTTTATCAATTTCGGTCTTGTCGGATTACTTTTTTTCATCAAAACAAGACATCCCAAAAGCCTCAATCCCACTCCCATAACGAATTGGACCCAAATACAAGTCCACAAACCCTCTACGAAATTCTGTTGTCCCAACGGATCGCATATCTCACCCGGATTGCAATACCAAATTTTATCTGATAGTTCATTCTGTCAAATAATTATTAGGTTTCTAAAAATAAAAAAAATAAATGTTTTCTTACTATGACCGCAGCTTGGAAACAATATTTGAAAATTGAGAGATATTCATAAGGGTAGAAATAATAAGGAATGTTATTTTGATTAACGAAAAAACCAGCCATTATCATGAAAGGAAGTATTAGAAGCGGAATCAAAGCCATAACCATTTCAGCGTTTTGGAAAACAGAAGCAAAAAAAAAGCCAAAAGAAACCCCCGCGAAATATGTGACATTTTGGATTAACACTATTAAAATTTTAATAAGTTTTTTTTGTGAATTTTACGAAAAATGAAGAATTTGTAAACGTAAACATCGTTTAGACCGATAGCAAAATATGCTATGATTCCACCTAAGCTGGCGTATAAAATATGAAGAGGAAATTCACTAGTGGTTCTCCCCCAAAAATAGGCGCTTAATGTATATGTTCTATTTAATTTTTCTCGAATAAACAATGGTTTTTCTGCAGCAACTAGATTTTCAAAATAACTTGTTTAATTTAGTTAAAAAGATTAAAAAATGTTACAAGTCAACAAATTGGCAAACATCGAAGAAAAGCAAATATTCATTGTGAGTGAGAAAATCGCTCCTATTCTATTTTGGATTCCAGCGTTATATGTTCCCAACTTAAATGAAATATTTTATTATTTTTTATGAATCTTTATTTTTTTAAAATGACCCCTTCAAAAACAATGGTATTGACAACACCGAAGAAAATGGATGAAATCAATTTCATTCTGACATCCATCGGATTTCTCATTTCATTTTTGAATCCACGTTCACAAACTTTATAAGTTTGCATCCACCAGCTGACAGTGTTAATTTTAGAGTCAAAAACCATGGCTGCTGTGTTTTGAGGGGTGATGGATTTGAATTCATCAGAATTTTGATAATATGTGATCATTTTTTGTACTCTCTGCTTGAACGCCATCTTGATGTCATCTGTTAACTTGATTGAGTAATCTCCGGTTTTCTCAATATCTTCAACTAGCAATCCTTCTGGATTCATACATTTCATAAAGAAAGTAGATGGGTTGGAGAAAGCTGGGGCTTGGAATCCCATTGATGCAAAATAATCCAATGATTTCTCAGCATTTCCCTTAAAAAATGTTGATTTTTAAAAATGTTAACGATTTATTGGAATGATGACTTGATATATCACGTTTCCTTCAACTAAGAGGATTAATTTGTCGAAAATCATGAAAATAGAAGATGAAGGCTGATGAATTGTGCTTATTATTGTCCTTCCGTTTTTCGCTAAGGTCCCCAGTAAGCTTACAATATTCAAAGAGGTTTCAGAATCCAGACCTAATCAATAAAATTCAACGTTTTTTAAAAAAAAATTATCATAAACCAGTCGTAGGTTCATCAAGGAAAATTAATGACGGGTTAGTCAATAATTCAACACCTATCGAAGTTCTTTTCCTTTCCCCCCCAGAAACACCTCTAATAAAAGTATTGCCTATCATTGTGTGTTGACAATTTTGAAGTCCTAAGACCTTAATCAAGGATTCGATCTAAGCAAAAATGTGGTTTATAAAAAACATATTTTTTGGAACTTTTTTCTTTTTTTCCTCTCGCGGCATATCCATCCTCAGCTCCGCACAAAACCAAAAGGCCTCTATTAAAAAGGAAAATAATTTTTTTTGCTATTTATTAACCTAAAGGCGTAAATGTCGCCATTAATATATCGTCCTGCATGACATAAGCCACTTGATTCGAAATTTTATCAACATTTTCAACAGAAACTCCATTTATCATCAATGTTCCTGAAAAAGTCAAATTGTCACTCATCATTCGACTAGACAGAAAATTCAACAAAGTGGTTTTTCCAGACCCTAAGTACAAAAATTTAGATTTTAGTTAAATTACATTTTAAATGACCTGATGGCCCCAAAATTGCTGTGAAGGACCCTGGTTTTGCAATGCCCGTAACATTATTCAAAATAGTCTTTGTTTTTTTTATTGATGAACATGGCGGACATCGTCTTTTCCTTTCTCTATACGAAGCTTGTATCGTCAAATTTTCCCAATATAACTCTATTGGACTAAAGGAACGATCAGACAGGAAATAACTGGCAGGTTGAGAAGTCATTTGGGTTTTCAAAGGGATAATTACCTGCTCAGTTGTCAAAATTGCTTTTTCTGAGTTCATAGCTATTTTTACATTAAGTCATAGGGAAATTAGTTAGTTTCTTTTACCAAATAATTGGCCTTCCTTCAATGTATCCACACTTGCGATATCCTCAGGAGGATCATCACCAGATTTATTGGCTAAATAAATATTGTCATTTTTATATGCTTCTTTTTGAAAGTTCATCAAAGGGACAAAGGGCCACGCTACTCCTATTTCGGACTCGCTCATTTTTTCAGCATAATTTTGCTGGAAATCTGAATCGTTACCAAAGATTTTGCGGTCGCTGTTCTCGAATTCGAGCTCTTCTTTTTTGTTTGAGAAAAACATTTAATTATGTCGATATTTAAAAATTAATTCGAAAATGTATCCTAAATTAGGCAAAAGTCATTTTAGGCCTTGAATCAAGGCTTCTGATAAATTTGGAATAAAAAAAATAGCGTTCCTGTTTTTTAACATTAAAATTTGCAAGACTTGATTTTATAATTTTGGGTTTTAATTTTGATCTCAGAAAAATATTAAAAATGGATAACAATCCGAAAGATAAAGCTTTAGGCTCAATGAACGCTTTGGAGAGTATGTTGGAAAGAAATGTGCAAATCGTTACATCAGATGGCCGAATTTTTGTAGGCAAAATTTTAATAATTTTTGAAATAAAAATAAATTATTTGTTGGAGGATTTTTAAGAGGGGTGGACCAAGCTCTAAATTTGATTCTTGGAGATTGCGAAGAAAGAGTATATTCAAAGGAAAGTGGAATTAAGGTCGATAAGATGGGTTTGTTTATGATTAGAGGAGATAATGTAGCTATGATGGGTAAAAGGAATATTTTTTATATTGTAAAATGATAAACTGAATATAGGAGAAATCGATGAGGATATCGAGGTCAATTTAGATATGAATGCGATAAAGGCTGAACAACTGAAGCCATTTGTTAATTAAAAATTATTAGACTTTTGAGAAATTAGATAATCATCTTTGAAGAAAAAAATTTGGAAATTATGAATATTTTTATTAAAAGGATTTAATTTTCAGCTTTGAATTAATAAATCATTGGGCATATATTAATGACAAAAAAAAAATATAAACTATACATGAAATTTTTTACATGAAATTTGTTTAAAAATGAGATTAATAATGTTATTAATGTACTAGACGGAAATTTCAAAAATTATATATATAAAAAACCTTAAATATCTGTATTTTTAAAAATTTCACAAAAAAAAAAGAGTATTTACAGTATTTAGGCACTATGAGTGAATCTAAAGGAGATATTGAATTTCAACGTGCCATATCATCAATACCATTTGAAGAAGAGAAAAAAGATGAAGAAAGTGTAATATTTGAAGAAGATACTTCACAAAAATTTGAAAAATCCCCAACACCAAAACCAGTTGGATTTATGAAGGAAGCTTTTAAACCAAAATTTTTGGCTGTCACAGCAAGTCTTATTTTCAATTTTTTGCTGTACCTTGTGACCTTGAGAGGATGTTCCAGTGATGCACACATGACCTGCGTGGCAGAAATTGTGCCATTGATTCCAACATTTTGCTTTTATATTTTCGTAATTACTTTGGTTATTGACGGAGTTTTATTGTTTAGTCTTAAAAGTGTGATTCCAAAACTATATGGGTATATCGCGTTTTTAGAAATCCTTATTATCGTTATAATATCAAATGGGTATACTTTTCAAAGTCATGGAGGATATAACAAATTAATTTTCATTGTGTCTCTATTTTTAAATTTCATAACCATTAAGATATTCAGAGCAATTTACAAAATAATCAAAAAACACCCAAAACTTGCCATCTCAATCATTATCATTATAGGTGTTTCCCTTTATCTCTTGATTTTTGTCTATTTATTTAGAAATAGTTGTAAAGATTGGAAAAAGGCTATGAAAAACACAAAAATCTCAAAGGAAAATTGTAAATTTCCAAAACCAAAAATGTGCTTCTACGATTTAACTAGTAATTGGTTTGACCTTTCCTCTCACTTGAACAGGAATGATTGCTCTAAAGTCAAAAATAATATCCCAATTCTACAAGAACCTGCAGATTTCATCGCTTATCCAAAAACCCAGTATTTTTCAAGGGATGAAAAAAATTTTGAGGTTTATCAAAAAACTATATTAGAACGAATGAAGAAAATTAATGAATCCCAAATTATGGATGAAAAACTTGAAGTAGTCCTTGATCAGAGAAATGATGAGAAAAAAATTCTTATTAATGTCTTTCGAAATGAAAGTTTGATTGAGAGAAGCCAATCAATTTGGAACAATCCTGATTCCTCAAAACCAATAGCACAAAATATCTTGATCGTTTACATTGATTCAGTTTCCCGACAACATTTCTCCAGAAAATTAAGCAAAACCTTAAAATGGATAGAGAACTACTATGAAAACAAAACTTCATCACTTGAATCATTTCAATTCCTTAAATATCATGCATCAGGATCCTATACAGATCCGAATATGATGAAGATCTTTTATGGGACTGATTATGATCACGCAAATAAAAGTTATCCCCTTCCCTTGAAATTTAAAAAGCAGGGGTATATCACAGCAAAATCAAGCAATTTATGTGCATCAACTTTTTTCGATGTTTTGTCCACGGAGCCGAAATTAAAAGATTTGGACATGGAAACGTATGATCTTGAAAATATAGCATTGTTTTGTGATCCTAATTATCAAAAAATGGATGTAGGCCTATTTGACTATAATGAAGGTTTTTCTTCCATTTTTAGACGATGTTTATATTATCAGGATACATATAATTATGCTTTAGATTATGGAAATAAATTTTGGCGGGCTTATTATGATATGCCAAAAGTTTTAGAATTAGGATTTATTGATGCTCATGAGCCTACTCACGAAGTACTACAATATTTGGATGTCCCACTTTACAACTTTTTAACTGAATTAGAGAGTGAAAATTTATTAAATGACACAGCTATTGTTTTTTATGCAGATCATGGCCCACATCCCAATGTTTTTTATTATTTGTTTAAATTGAAAGATGTTCAATATGAGTTGAGACTGCCGATGCTTTATATGGTTTTGCCAAGAAAATTAACAGACAAATATGGAGATAATTTGAAACACTACCAAAACAATCTTGTTGCAGCTTATGATATTTATAATTCTTTTAGCTTTTTAGGTGGAGACTCTCATTTTCATATAAACGGAGTGAATTTGTTTCAAGAAAACGAGAAGGTCAGACATTGCAGCGATATGGATTTGGAAAAAAGCTTTTGCCTTTGCAAATGCGAAAAATAATTTAGAAATTTATAGTTTAACAACAAAACACCAAATTCTTTCATAATAGGAAATTAAAAGTGCTTCATTTTTTAAAAATATATATTTATTCTAGTTTTTATAAAATTAAAAAACACAAAATAGCTCTTGGCTAAGATGAATTGGTATGGAAAACTTTTCTAACAAAAGGATTTTTTTCAACCTCCAATTAATACAATATATTTATTTGATAATTTAATAAACAACTAATAGTTTAAATTTTTGTTTATGATATTATTTTTCTCAGATTTTACTTATTGACAATGATTTATTTTATTTTTAATTAATTATCTAAATCCTGACTTCATTTTCATTGAAAAACAAAAAATTACTTTTATGATATTCTCCTTTCATCTGGTCAAGTAATAATATCAAGCACTGGAAATTTTTTGCAAATTTTCCAAATTTAATATTTGAGAACATTTTTCAGGAAGTGTAATAATGCTAATGCTTCCAAATAAAATTTCTTCGAACCTATAACCAAGTTCAATATATTAAAATTGAATCAAAAGAAAGAATTGTATTTTCAAATCCTATCATTCCATAAAATAAGGAATCTTAAAATATAAAAAGAAATGGAACTTTTAAAATTTATCATTACCTTCAATCCATGCAATTTTATCAAAAAAGTAAAAAAAATTTGTTCTTTTAAAATTTTTTCATAAAAATCATTAGGTCCAAAATATTCAAAAAAGAGCAACTTTAAGCCTTCATGAAATCCTTTCGATTTCCATATTTCATGCATTATTGTTTTATGCTCCTTTCATCAGCTGTCCCTCATGCCCAGTAATGAAAAATCTTTTTTTTCTTTTTTTGAAAAAAATGATGAAAAAAAAAATGAGAAAAAAATAAAAAATCATTTTTTCCTCCAAATCATATAAAAATCAAATAATTTTTAAAGTTGAAAAAAAAATAACTAAAAAAAAAAATATTCTATCTTAAAATTCAATGTGTTTAAAAAAAAACGATTTTTCATCACTTCTCATGCCTCACCCGCAGCTTCCTCTGCCTAAGTTCTTGGTAATTATTCAAAATTGGAAACTAATTCTTTGTAAAATTTGTTTTAAAAAATTTAGTTTATTTTTCTTTTTTTCAGTTAAAAAAAAATTCGTTCATATAAAAAAAGAAACATCATTTTAAAACAGATTATTCTTCTGTTTTCAAAATTCTTATTTAATTTTTTATGATTTTAATTTTATTAAGCAAGATTCGAATTTATAAAGTAGTTCCTTCGCAGTTGGCCTTTTAATATAACTATAATTGAGGCAGCTTTCAATTATTCCTTCCTCAAATTTGTTAGTGGTTCTTATATTATAATCAAAAAACGGTGTCCTCAATGACACTTTTGCAACCACCTGCACTCCACTCAAAGTTTCCCATGACATCTTCTCATTCAAAAGCTCATACATCAACACCCCGAATGACCAAATATCCCCTTTGGTTGAAATTTTCTGTTCGCACAAATATTCATAAGCTGAAGTCCTTTCACTGTATCCGGCAATAACTGTATTTTTCGTGTTTCCAGCTCGTAGACAATTCGCCAAGCCGAAATCTGAGATTTTTGCATTAAAGTTCTCATCAATCAAAATATTCTGGAGCTTTATATCGCAATGGACATAGTGAGAATCATGCAAATGTGTTAATCCTTTCAATATATCAATCAAGATTTTGTATTTAAGTCTCGCAGGTAAATGTGCCTTTTCTCTAAATATCAAATTTTTTAAATCCTGCTTCAGACATTCCATAATTATAAAGACCACGAGCTGATTATTTTCCTTATGTCCAAATGAAACTGCATATAATTTGACTAGATTCGGATGATCACAAATCATCATTGTTATGATCTCTTTCAATAACATTTTCAAGTAATCAAAAGGAATAGTCATGACCTTAATGGCGACCTTCTTATGATTGAATAACCCCTCATAAACAGTTCCAAAACCTCCAGTGCCTAAAACTTTATCATAAAAGACTCGGAAATCTGTTGGGGGGACAATAATGCTGGGAGTTTTGATGAGGAAATCATAATTGATGGATATTTTGTTATGCGACAGTTGGACAAAATCGAGGGCGAGTTTTATTGAAAGATTCTCTTTTGTAAGGTTTCTTATGTTCCGAGTCAAAATTTCTTTGTTGTCTTCAATTTTCTTATTTGCTTGTAAGAGATCCATCTGTTTTTCTCTTTGGGTTTTCAACTGAGTTCGAAAATGGTTTCTTTTTCTTTTGAGGCTTTTTTTCATGAAAAACCTTCTTCTTTCTTTATTTTTCAAGAAATTTTTTTTATTTATTCTCTCACTTTCCCAAGCATTATCTAATTCGTCCTTATCAGCAAAAGCGTTACTCGCATTGCTGATTTGCTTGGAAAAAATAGGCGGTGAGCTAATTTCATTTGGACTGGTAACAGTGGAGTCTCGATTCTGGCTGCTGCTTTTTTTATCAAAAATGTATTCATCATTTTTTGTTATCAAATTTATCTTCTTGACATTGACATTTGTGGTATCCTTTGATTTTTTATACGAAGAAGAACTCATTTTTTTTGTCAGCCCCGATTTCTCTAAAATATTAGAAGAACTATTGTTCTTGAGTAGACTCCTCTTCTTCTCAAACAAATGATTTCTCTCAGTATGGCTTTCATTTTCTATGGCTGAAGACTGAGTCTTAGTTCTGTTATGTTCTTTTAAATTAATGCCATTCGTCAATTTTATCGGTGATGGTGCGAAAATTGCATTTTTTGAGAAATTCAATGATCGGTTCAACGGAGTATTCAATAATGCTTGTGAGGTGTTCAAAATCGAAGGTGCTAAATTCTGACTAAGGTCCGCATTGCTCATATCATGCTTTAGGCTTCTTCCATTGAGATGGAAGGATTTTTTGGAGATGGTTTTTGGAATTTTCAATTGAGGGGGTGAGTTATAATTTTCAATGCATTTTGTGCGAGAAGTTGATTGACGAACCTTATTATCGTTAATTGAGGAATTTCTTTCATTTTTAGTAGCGGAATAATGTTTTTTAGGGAAATTCTTGGTTTTTTCTAAACTTTTGCCTGTGCTGGGTTTTTTGGCATTGTCTAGATGAAAATTTTTTGATGATATGGGCTTTTGATCTTTATTTTTAGAGTCTAAAAAATGAAAATTTTAATATTTTTGAGAAAAATTCGTACGATTCGATTTAAGTGATGATTGTTTGGAAATTAGCGAAGAGAAATTCTTTGTGATGTAAGGAGTGTTTATTGATAAATCAGGGGTGTCCACTGTTTTGCGGAGGAAGATGGATGTGTTGAGGTTGGGAACAGGGTCCATTGATATGAACGTGCTGCTCATTGTAAAAAGAGAAAGTTTCTTGTTGAGAAAAAAATTTAAACGTTAAATTAATTAATTTTTGCTTCAAAAAAAAATGAATATTTAATGCCTGGTAATTTGAAGTTTTTTTGT
>Ga0302186_10001774_pt1 | contig 17348 bp, 27 predicted proteins | sample II_Bog_E1_2_FD_198782 | JGI IMG/M metagenome (GOLD analysis project Ga0302186, IMG submission 198782) | Peat permafrost microbial communities from Stordalen Mire near Abisko, Sweden - II_Bog_E1_1 | ecosystem: Environmental > Terrestrial > Soil > Wetlands > Peat | place: Sweden: Abisko...
CTCGATCTTGGAGGATCAATTTCTCAGTTTGCATTTGAATTTGTACCAAGATTATCTGCTGGGTCTCTTTCTAAAAATAGTTATGTTGGCGGAGCATCGGCTTATCTATACACAAACACAGTTTACACAGGCAGTGCAAGTTTAAATGCGTTATTGGTACAGCCAAACCCTACTCTTGCTACATATAATATTTTAGGCACAAGCCAATTAATGCCTGCATCAAATTTGACAGTATCCCCAACTAGTTATAGTTTTAAATTCTATCAAAATTCTACAGGTAGTTTAAATTTAACAACAGGGTCTACATATTATATAGTGTTACAAGTACAAAACTATGATACTAATTCAACCCCAGTATATGGACTTGCAACCCCCGTCTCAGGTTCATTTGCCCAGGCATATTCTGGCTCCTGGGCCGCAGTGCCAGGTTTGGCATATAATTTTACTACGCTTGGATATGTGGACGATCTGTCATCCCCAGCAACATTAATTAACCCAATACTACCTCAGTCTAGTTATTTATTTAGAGGGGTAAGACAGATACGAAACGTACTCACTAGGCCAAGGAACCTTTATGCATATGTGCCATATTTTACTTTGGATCAAAATGGGAATAATGTTACAACAACGACTGCGAACGACATGTTAATAAGGGTTGTTTGTTATAATTCTCAAACTGGGCAAACATTTGACACAGGTTATATAACTATCCCTGCGGGAACACAATCTGGATCAAAAACATTACTTACAACAACAAATATTTTGGTTGACACTATTGTCTATGTTCAGGTTCAGCCTGGTACTAATATTCAAACTGATTCAAATAATAATATTATTTGGGGAACATATGATTATTTAATGGTCATAGGAGATAATTAAAAATAATGTCTAACCAAAATTTAATGCTTGATTTTGGCGATAATTTTACACCCGCAATTAAGTATGGCTATGACGATTTTGTTGGAATCGCCCGACATAATCTTTTTACTGATGGGCCAATCAGTCAATATGCAGATAATTTTTTATTAAATAATCTTATAATATTACCAGTATCTGGATTTTCAAATAATTTAAACCAAGAAGGCGCGTATACGCAGACACTAATGGGTCAAGGATATGATCCTGTAAATTTTTCGCAAGACAAGTTGATCATAAAACCTTCTTTTACTGTACCAATATTATGTACAAACGATAACGTTCCTGCACCATATGTTTTTGATTTGTTTGATATTGCAAGAAAATCAGTTTATGGAGATTCTACAGAAATAGTATTGAGGATATCGAGTTTTTCAGGCAATAATATATATTTTAATAATTATGATAATTTTAGTTTACAATTAATAAATAATCAAATGAGTGCAGGATACAATATGATTCTTAGGATTTCAGACGGCATAACATTAAAAAATTTATCTTATTGTCATACAATAACATACATAAATGTTTTGAATAATTATGTAACAATTACTCCAAGTCCTATAGTTTTAAATAAACAATTTCAATACGCTGTAATTATGATGAATCAAAATTACAATAATATTACCACAGGAATTCCTCCTGCAAATATGAATTACCAAAAATCAACAGAGTTTTATTTGCCTGTAAGTCAACAAGGATTATATTACCCTACACTCATTGATTCAATGACTTTTCAAATTAATAATGGAGAGCCAATTCTAAATGTAAATTGTATTACAAAAAGATTAAGTAAAAGAGACGAACTATATTTAAATGGGCCAAGCCAGTTATTTCAACAATATCCATTATATTCTATACCTACAATTGAACAAGCCAGGATTAGGATAAGTGTTGGGTCAATTAATTATGAATTTTATGGATTAATGCCTGTCGTCCAAACTGGCGCTGAGCAAACAGCACCATTTCATTCCTCAAAATCTGGTGTCCACTTTGGCCCAGATACATATGATTTGACAAACCCTCAGCCTGTATTAATTAAAAACATGACATTCAACATTTCAAACAATTTACAGCCAATTTACAGCATGCATTCTCCAAGATGGAGCAGTGCAACGAGTGAAGATGTTTTAAATAATTTAAGCAGATTTGATAACAACTGTGCATATAGTTTTTATTCTGTTGGCAGAAAAATTTCTGGCACAATACAACTTGCTTTACCACTGGATGCTTGGTTTAAAAAAGTTTTTATTGCGGCAGTAAACTCCGACTCCGAAGGAACAATAGAGATTGACACAGGATATTTCAATTTTTCTTTCCCACAAGTGGTTTTTAACATACCTCCAACAAATATTTCAAATATTACTCAGGATGTAAACAATACAGCAAATTTTAGTTTTGTATCTTCTGGATTTGATGCAATGTTTGAAATTGGTCTATCAAAAACAGGAGGAAGGTTATAAATAAATGAGAACACCTTTAGGAAAATATTATGCACTATATCTACAGGATGTAAATTCAAATCCACTTGTGGTCAGTGTGTTAAACACATCCTTTGTATCAAGGATGAGAAGGCCAGCAGTAAATGAAACATATAATCTTACATTGCCATCAATACATTTTGATATGTTTAGAATTGCATCTGCATTATCAGGAGTAAACTCCACCGTAACACTGCCATTTCGGTTGAAGACATCTGATCCACAACCAACTAATTTAGGATTGATTAACTATAATACGTTTCCATCAGACTCTTTTAATACACTAAAAAACCAAACATTTTCTTTTCCATATTCACCACTTTTAACACCTTTACAAACTGGATTTCAAAATACATTTAGTGTTGCATTTAAGCCAGTTATATTATTATCAGAATATGTTGATGCAAATCACCCTTACTATGCTTTTAATACGCTATTTCACAAGGCTTTAATCCAGCCCGGAATTTTATTACAACCATATATATATAATGTCGATCTTACATCAACTGATTTTTACAGAACATTTGGTCCATTAGTGCTAAGTACTTGCACAATTAGCGGAGATAATACTGGTAATTTAAATTTTCAAACAAGTTTCCAAGGGTCAACTGCATTTTCTGGAGATCTTTATAATGAATATCCTGGAACATATCCAATTCCTGCCGCGAGAGAAGCAAATCTCACAGACGTTCGAATTGTTATTGATCAAGATGCAGAGAAATATTTTGATACTAATGATTTATTTTTTGAAGATCAATTCGTGAACGATTATTCTAATTATATTTATGATGCATCCCAAGGAGTTTTAGATGATCCTAAAAAACGGATTTTATCCTGGACATTTACCATAACTAACAATTACGACACTCAATTTACTATGCCTGGAAATACTGGTGCTTTAGGCGACACATATTCTAATCCGTTTATTTCTAATGATTCAGCAGGCATCAGATTTTTCACCCTTACAGGGAGAACAATCACAGGCAAAATACAATTTTTGTACGACCAAATTTCCGACTTTGAATACGACTTTTTGGGTGATAATACCCAAACACATAGGTTAATTATTTCAATAGCACCAAATTTTCATTTTCCATTTACTAATGTTCAGTTTGATATTGGTGAAAAAGATTATTACCCTAATCAATCTGTAAAAGTAACATACCAGTTTTATGTTAGGATATCTAACAATGCCAATCTATCTCTATTGTCTAGTGATAATACTCACCCAACATCTGAATTTGGCTATAATTATAATATCTATACTAATGTGTTACAACAATCTACCCAAACTTATACTCCATAAAAAATATGTTACCATCCTCTAATGATCCTCGCAAAATAAATAATCCCTCCTCAGATTTTGAGATTTTATCAAATGAACTAAAATCTGAAATTATAAATTTAGGAAATGAAAATAAAAATATAATGTCTGATTGCTCTTCTGTGTTTAATACAGATATTTTAGAATTAATTGAATTAATTCAAGCATTGCATTACCTAGACAAAAAATACAAAATGTGACGAATGAATAAAATATTAAATTCAATTTTTAAATTCATACTAATGATACCAGTTTTTGCATTTATAGGATGCGGAATTTTTGTATCACTAGATATTATTCAGCCAAGTATGCTCAATAATATCCCTAAACATTATATAATATTTTTAATAAGTATTTTTGTAGGATATGCACCTGTAATACTTGTTGTGTCAGCAATTAGAAGTTTAATTGATTTTTATAATAAGGGCCATAAAATATGCCTAGGATTATCCATTGTATTAATGGCGATTTTTATGAGCAGTGAAACGCTATACTCGTATGTGTCATTAAAAACAATTTATGACAATCAGACGATACCTTTATTAAAAATTTTAGGTATTCTTGCATTACCATTTACATTTAGTTTATTTTATTTAATTAAAATTATTTTAGATGAACTAATGTGCAGTAACAATGAAGCAAATAAAATCAAAGAATTATCCTCCGCGTTAGAGATTGAGCAACTCGCATTAAAAATTGCACCAAGTTACTATGAAACTCCTACAACACATGAGAAAGAAAGAAACATATTGGTGGATAAAATTATAGAAAAGGGTATGTTATTGGCAACCAAGAATTAAAAAATATGGATTCAAAATTTAAATGGAGTAATGGAATTAATTATACTAGTTTGTTACTAAGTTTAGTTAAATATGCGCCTACAAATACGGACATTAAAGTTGCTAAAAAACTAGAAAAAAATCCGCGCCTTTTTAAATCTGAGAATGATGATGTTAAAAGTTTAGAATTAGTTTTAGAAGATTTGGAAAATAATAATAAAATGGTTGATTTAGTTGGAAAAGGAGACAGTAGCGATCTGTACTTTCCTGCTGATATACAAGAAATGTTAGACGGTAATCTCAAGTCTACAAGTGCTGTAATATCAGATAATTATTTGATTGTAGATTTGAGTAATTTTGGATTGAATCATGAACCTCTTGGGATTAAAGTTTTTAAGATTTATGATTATGATTCTAAAGAAAATAGTAATGAAGATATGATTCGGAGATCAAAATATGTTTAGTTTTAATGGTATTTCACTAAAGGGCACTTTTCAGGAAAGAGAGAATCTCGTTGAATCTGTTCCTGAAAAATTAGATGGCAATTTACTTAACACGTCACCAGATAGTAAATTATTTGAGAATAAATATATTAATTCTAAAGTTGCTATGCTTGGACAAAATACTAATTTATCTGGAGTATTTGATAGTATTCCAAAATCAATCATTCCAAATCCAGAAGATGTAGAAAGCCCAAAAAAGAAAATAAAGAAAAAAATAATTGCATCTAAATCTCGTTTTCAGAGGTTTTAATTTTTTTTATTAATCTTTCTGCACGTTTAATTTCCAGACGGGCCTCATTTTCTTCTTGTTCTTTTCGATATTGTTCATAAGGATGATATTTCCTTCTGACTTCTATTTCTACACGAGTTTTTTCAGAATCGACACCTAAAAATGAATGATTTATTATATTTCCTGATGTGTCTGTCCAATGAATAAGTTTATCATTCGCAATAATTCCATATTTTTGCAAACAGTCTGCAATACCTTGTGCGACATTAATCCAATCTGAAAACTGCCATGTTGCATGGCAGACCCTGAGTTGAACAGAAATACCAAAGTTCATAGGTTTTTTTCCTTTTTTCATCCAAGCATTTTCGCAAAAACTTTTACAATGGGCCTCATATTTAACATAATTTGCTGATTGCATAATAAAAGGATGGCCATTTTTTTTCATAATTCGTTGACCAGTTTTTTTAGGATATGGTTTGCCAGGAATTGTAAAAGAGCATAGTAACGTGTCATCAGGTAATAATTCTTCTGGCTCAATTGTATGAATAAGTTTTTCTATCTTTTTTTTAGACACTGTTAAATATTATACATTTTTCTTCAGTATAATAATTAATGCAGACTTTTACACTATATCCTAGCGATTTTGGATTCCTTTATCAAGAATGCAAAACATGCTTTTATCACAAATATAAAAACAATCTTTGGCGACCAAAATTTAATATGCCTTCTATTTTTAATAAAATTGATGGCAAGATGACTGAATTTTATGATAACAAGTCTTGTAAATTAATTGATGAGTCATTGCCTGAGGGTATTATTACACTCGGGGGAACAGATGTGAAGTCTAAACCAATAAAGATTAAAGAATATGATATTGAATTAATAATTAAAGGAAAACTTGATAGTATTATTTTATTTGAAGATAACACTATAGGGATAATAGATTTTAAAACTACTGAAGTCTCAAAAGATAAACTTAAATTATATTTTAATCAATTATCTTCATATTCTGTATGTTTAGAACATAATGACGAATCTGTAAATAAGAAATACAAAGTTAGTAAATTAGGTTTGGCTATTTTTAGTCCAGATTCGTATGAACAATCTGCAAACAAGGCATTTATTAATGGTGATTTTGTTTGGTCAGAGATTACACAAAACAGAGAACAATTCAAAAATTTTCTTAAAGAAGTTGCCGAGTTGTTAAGTAGAGACTCTGTGGAATTAAATCCAAAATGTAGTTTTTGCAGATTTAGAACTCATACAATTAGTGTTCCATAACTTTGGAAATTAGCCTGACTTACTAATACGCCATTTGCGATAGATCTATTAACACTTACAATAACAGAGTGGTTACTAAAAGTAAATGATGATCCGTCAATTTCTGGGAAATAAAATCCGAATGCCAAATCATTATATAATGTGGACGGTGATTCTACGGTAAGTTGGTTATAATATTGGGTGTCTATAGGATAGAGAGCAGAAGGATTATTTAAATAATATGTAATATTATCAACAATATTATACGTGCCGCTGATTTTATAGTTATTATATATAAATAAAGGCAATGGCCTGCCCGATCCATGAATAAAAATTGTTTCCACATCAAAGTCAATTTGAAATGTAGACGATGTCATAAGAGGATTTGAAATTTGATTATTATAACTTTGATATGCTATTAAACAATCTATTTTAGTGGCGGTACGAGATTCTGCTAAAAATAACGGATTATCATTTAAATCTGGATTAATTAACACATTATTGTCTGTTACAAATTCAAAAACATTCTCTACATTTGCATACAATACAATATTAACTGATATCTGTGATGTAGAATTAATATTAACTGATACAGATTTGACACAACTCATATCATATTCATTAAAATCAATATTGTAAATACCATTTACAATATAAGGAGTAGTTCCAAATATATTGGTATTAATTGCGTCAATATTAGCCAAATTAGTTCCAAAAATTAAATTCAAAAAATCTAATCCATCAACCCAATTTCTTGGTAAAGTTCGATCCGCCGTAACCAAGATTGGCATGCTTAGTACATTATTATATTGAATAGTTTGTGTGGTTGCAGTCAACATATTAGCACCTGCCTGTCCAACTAATCTATAATCAATAATAGGTGAATTAAATGCAATAGATTCATTAAAATTAATTGCATTCGTTATAATGAATTGCCCTTGGAAAAAATGCCTAGATGTGAGCAGGTAATAATCACCGATTTGATCTCTTGTAATTACTGGCATTGATCATATTTTACTGCTTTAGCACATTATAACCTTTATTAGAATTATTGTATAAATAAAATATTATGAAAAATGATGAAGTTGTTTTTGACGATCTTAATGATTTGGTGTTCATAGATGTAACATCAGAAGGAAATGAAGGCGAGGACATTGTTGATATGCAAGCGGCTTATCTTGACTTGGATGAAGAAGAAGACACTAGTGATTTACCCATCGTTTATATTGATGATGAAGGCGATTTAATTCTATCACCGTTTACAGGCAAGCCAGATGTTTACCCCACACACAGATCAAATATTTACGGTTGTTTTGAAACTGATAAAGAATTTCGCGTGATATTAAAACAGATGGAAGATTAATCTTCGGTATTGTTTTTTTCAAATGCGAATATAGGATTAAAATTACAAGCAATTGTATGAAGCAATTTATATTGATCTGCTTGTAATTCTGTTAATTTTTCAATTTTCTTTTCTAATTTTTTATATTTTTCTGATTGTAATATAATGTTAGATTCTATAATTTTCGCAATATACTGAGTCTCTTCACTGTATTTTGATGATTCTGAAATTAAACTACTCAAGTCCGCTTTCGTCATTTTGCATTACTCCTGTATCTTGGTATTGTCTAAAAACTCTCATTAACATTTCAACACTTTTTTCCAAAGCCGAAACTCTTTGATCTAATGACTGGTCATTTTGGACCAATTTCGCTGTGTCATAAGTCGGGCTGATTGTTTGTGGTTTTAATTGAGACTTTTTAATCATGATTTTATCTTATATTAATTTTAGGCAATTGACCTTTGTTTTGTTCTCTTGGAGCATTTAAAACAAAGGTTGAAAGTTTTAGTAATTCATCTCTTGCCGCAGGCATGTCATCTAATTTTGAGATGATATTATAAATCCAGTCATTCACTACATTTTCATCAATTTGAACCATAATAATTATTTCTTTATTCTTGTTTTAAAACACTTAATCCTTTGTGTCAATAGGTGCTGTTATTCTTATACATTAATTTTATAATTGTGGAACTTGATTTGAATCCTGGCGAGATATATATTATTAAAAATTCAGGCCTTGCTTATATTGGCGAAGCAAGCAATATTATGGATGAGTGTGTGTTTCCACAGAAAATAAGCCAAAATCATGGATTCTCGCCGGACGCCACAGTAACATATAAAGGCAATATTGTTGGAAAAATTGTTACATCTAAGATTAAAAAAGGTAAATTATATTACTCCGTAAAATTAAATATGCTTTTAAATGATGAGGGAATTTATAACTGCGGATTTGAAATTAATAAAATGTTTAGTAATTTCTCTGGATCGAAATATTTTTTAGATCAGATAATTGTTGATAATATAAATATTGAAACAAAGACTATTTAAAATAGATATTATTATCTTAGTTATGTCATCTAATAGATCGATTAAAAAACTTGAGATAAAAAATTTCCAATCGCATTCCAATACAATTATTAACTTCGATGAAGGTATTAATATCGTACAAGGGACTTCAAATGCTGGAAAATCAGCCATTAATAGGGCAATTGTATGGGCACTTGGAAATAAGCCACGCGGCGACTATTTCATTAAGAAAGGCGCTTTATTCGCATCAGTGAAAATCACATTTTATGATAATTCGCAATTGCTGAGAGTAAGAGGTATAGACGACAACTTTGTTATAATTAAACACCCGTCTGGAAAGAGCGAAAAATATGAAAAATTTGGGGGTGGGGAATACCCAGATGAAGTTAAAAAGTTTTTATCCATTCCAAGAGAAAATGAATCACTGGGTTTAATTTTTTATGCAGAACAAATGTCTCCTTTATTTTTAATAGATTTACCCCCTGCTGATTTGCCTCGCGCGATTGGATATCTTGCAGGTTCAGATATTATGGAGAGCGCCGCACAGAGTATGATGTCTGAATCAAGATCTGTTAAAAGAGATGGAGATTTAGTTCTTAAAGAAATTAAAAAAACAGAAAAAGAATTAAAAGAATTTAGTGATTTAAATAAAAAATTCAATATTTTAAATATTATTCAAAAAGAAGCAAATACTGTTAAAGAGAAAGAAAGCAAATTATCTTTATTGACTGACCTATATACTAAAACAAAGGAAATTAAAAAAAATATTAAAAAAATAAATGATAATATTTACACTCTTGATGACAAAATAGAATTAAATAATGAAATTTTAATAATTAAAGAAAAAATCTCTAAATTAACTGTTATTAAAAAATACTCAATATCAATAAAAGACAGACAATTATCAATTCAAAATATTAACCAAAGATTAGAAAAATCATCTTTATTTTTTAAAAATTACAAACAACATAATTTAAAAAATCTCAAAAATACGATTTCAAATTATAACGAAATTGCTAAAATTAAAAAAGAATCTGATAAATTAATAGAAAATATTAAAAATATAAATCAAAGAATGAATAAGATAGATATTGAAGATCATAGAATAAAAGAAGAACTTAAAATAATGAGACAGCATCTATTAGATGCGAACTATATTTGTAAGGAGTGTGGTCAAAAACTAAAATGAAATTAGCATTTATTGGAGATATTCATATAGATGACCGGCAGCCTAAATTCCGAAGCGATGATTATTGTCTATCAATCGCCAAGAAATTAAATTGGGCTTTAACATGGTGCAGAGAAAATGGCGTAGATAAAATAATTTTACTTGGTGATGTTTTTAATAAAAAAGAAGTCGGCGGAAGGGCCAGGAATCTTACAATTAAAGTTTTTCAAAACCATATTTCAACTCCTAATTATCCAGAAATTCTCTGTACAATCGGTAATCATGACACAGGGAATGACATGATTAATTTTAAAAACACCACACTTTACACATTATCTCAGTGTGGATTTATCACAATCCCTAGAAGTCCTAACTATGATCCAGAATCTATGGTTGCTTTTGTTCATCATACTTTAAAAATTGATGATGAAATTAAAGAGACTGGCTTGATTCATCCAGAGGCATTGATTTGGTCTGTTCATGCATCATTGTATCATCAGCCAAGTCAATATGGTATAGATTTTAATAATATTGAAATGCATGGCCCCGCCAAATTGGTAGTATGCGGACATATTCATTCTTCATATCAATGTATGAGAAATGATGGTAGACAATTGATAAATCCCGGTCCAATTACTAGAAATGCCTATACAGCAGGAATAAGAAATCAAAAAATCCAAATGCTGATAATAGAGCATGATAGAAAATCAATCACAAACAAAAAATTTATTCAAATTCCACATGCGGATGTTGATGAGGTTTTTCATGTTGAGAAGATTGAAATGCAAAAAAATATCAGCAAACAAGTGAGGCAATTAGTTAATATTAGTGATGACTGTGAATTAGAAACATTTAGTATTCATAATATTATTGATTTGGCAAAAAAACAAAAATTAAGTGATGATTCAATTGCATTAATTACTCAATATCTTGTTGATGCAGAACTTGCAACAAAAAATTAATTTTAACGGTAAAAATATATATGAATACAACAGAATTAGAGGAAATCGCAAAAAAAGTACAATCGCATGAAGCGACTATTCAATCATTTCTTGGAGAAAAATCTGCCATGAGGCGTCAATTAATTGAAGAAGAAAAAGAATTAAATAAATTAAGAGACGAACTACTAGAAAAATTTAACTTAGATATTGATGATTTATCTCAAACTGTGGAAGATCTTGAAATTCAAATTCAAAAAGAATATCAAGAATTAGATGAAAAGGTCAAACAACTTGAATAATAAAATTTTACAAAAAATTGAAAAAATTGAAAAAGAACTTCTTATTAGAAAAGGACAATATGAAGTTCTTACATCCAGGTACGAGGAACTAAAATCAGATTTAATTCATATTGAAAAAATTCAATCCGATCTTGCCCTTGCTGTTAATTTTTTAAGCCAAACAGCAAAAGATGCTCGAAATAAAACAATTAAAAGTATAGAATCATTAGCCACTGCCGCAGTTAAGGCCGTGTATGATCAACCTATGGAAATACGACTTCAATACAAAGAAAAAGGCAAGTCTAATTCAAGCGATAAAATGACCTTGCAATTAGTTAGATTTGTTGGAGATGAGGAAGTAATTACAGGCATTTTAGATGAAGTCGGCGGAGGGCTAATTGAAACTGTGAGTTTCGCACTCAGAATTGCCTGTTTAAAATGGCTTGGATATACTGGGCCGATTATTTTAGACGAAGCGTACAAGTCGTTAAGCAAAGATGAAAAAATTGAAAACATTGCTGTATTTTTATCGGAATTAAATCAAACTGTTGGAAATCAAATCATTTTCAGTACTCACGCGCCAGAAGTTTTTGAATCAATTGCATCTAAAAGTTTTATTGTAACAATTAACAATGGAAAAAGCGAGGTTAATGAATGCTAAAGCCCTCAAGAGAAGAAACAATTAAAAAATTGATAACCGTATATAAAGAATTTTCGCCAGGTAGTTCATTGATAAAACCAATGAAAGAATCCCCTGCAATTATTATAAAAGACCCATCAGATAAAGAAGTGAAATATTGGACTAATAAGGACTACTCACATTACTTCGCATTCACGTATAAAAACCATTTAAATTTAGAATATAAATTATCCTATGAATCAGACACAAAGATTATTAATCAATTATTAATGTTTTTAAAAAGCCTTGGAGTTGATCATCAGAAGCATTGTAAAAATTTTATTAGTTGGTGTTTTGATAATAAAGAAATGATCATGAAAAGAAGTCAGTATATGACATTAAATAATTGTAAAGAATTCATTAATGAATATTTGCAGTATGCAATTTTAGAGATAAAAAAAGAAGATTCTCATATTGAGTATGATTATTTATCAGATTTAAATAAGTTGTTTGAAGAAAAGAAAATGCTTATTGCATTGAAAAGATATGGGATTGTGATTGTAAGTAGTTATTTATTTTATAGTAAAAACTTTTCTGTAGAGAAAATTATTGAAAATATTAAAAAATTAAATTTAGAAACTGAAGATTATGAAAAAATTTCCAGAACCACAATTTTAAGATCTCCTTATTTTGATAAAATGATTATGAAAGATTGGAGACAATTATTTAATAATTTTAAATTCGAAGATGCTAATTGGTGGAGAACAAACGATTATCTAGGCAATCCACACAAAAACTATAAGGAATTAATTAATGAGTAACAATAATGGATGCAGTGTTTGTAATTACAAAGGGTATATAAAAATTAATACAATTGAATACACCACATGTGATTGTGTAAAAAATAAAGATCTTGCAAAAAGATACAAAGATGCAAATATTCCTAAAAAATTATTAAAATTAAATTTAGAAGATTGGAATCTTAAACAGCATATTTCAGGGGAAGATCTCAGTCCTAATCAAATTAAATTAAAAGAAAATGCCTTTTTAATACTGCAAAAATTGCATAACAATTCTAGATTTCCTTTTGAACCTTTAAAAACTTTTTCAAATTTAAATTCAAATATTATTTTTAGTGGTGGAAAAAATTGTGGAAAATCTCTTTGTCTATCAATTTTAAGTAAAAAGGCTATTGAACTCGGCGCGTCGGTGAAATTTTATGATTGGTTTGATATTTGTACTTCATTAGAAAGATATGATAATAAAGACGAACTGAATGAAATTAGTTATGAATTTACCAATTGTGATTTAATTTGCATTGATGGTATTGAAAAAATAGAATTAAATAATCAGGCAAAAAATCATTTATCTAAGATTATCAAAATTAGATTAAATCAAGACTCTTGGACCTTAGTATCAGCAAATGAAACTGTGACAAATGATTTTATTTTTCATGCTTGGAAAGACTTTGTGGGTGGAAGTGATATAGTGAGATTATCATGACTTTTGAAGAGATTAAAAAAGGAGATCTGTTAGTATGTGGCTTGAATAATTGGAACTTATATACCCGTGGTTCTATACTTAAGATTGATAAAATTGATTATTACTTTGTCAGAGTAATCTTTTTATTAAGTCAAAACCCCCGTTACAAAAGTGGAGACATAGATTATTTATATGATTTAGATGGATATCATTTATATGTTGCACGAATAAAACCCAAATATTTAAATTATGAACTTTAAAATTGATCAAATTATTAAAAGAAATGGAAAGCACTACAATACTATCCCAATAGGATGTTATTTTAGAATCCAATATATTCTAGAAAATCGCCTATGGGCCGAACTTGTATATAAGACTAATAATACCACTATTTATCAAGTAGGACAATTTTATAGCATAACTTCGTTTGATTGTTATGATATAATAATTAAAAAACCGGAGTATTTATCATGAATAATTTTCAACCTGGTGACCTCACATATCTATTGCCTATAGACCTAAGTATTAATGATGAATATGATAATATTTTTCATTATTTAAAGTTAGAGGTTGTGAGTGTTCATGGCTTTATTGCCATGTTAAGATTATTACAATCCGAGCGAAATTTGTATGCTGACTGGAACATTGGTGCAACTATTTGCATATCCACTAAATTTTTAAGAAAAATAATGAACAAACCGGAGTATTTATATAAATGAAATTTAATATTGGTGACATCGCTTATATCTATGATGACAAATTTCGTGATTGGAACTTTGAGATAGTTGAAATTATAAGTATTGATGACAAAAAATTTAATAATTTTTATCAGATTAAATGGTGTGTTTTTGGCGAATTAGATTGGATACCTAAGGATATATTAAGAAATATTCCAAACAAACCAAAGTACTTATAATAAATATGGAAAAAATTTTAGAAAAAAAAATATTAAAACTTGCTATATCTGAGCATGGAATTATTGATAAATTATTAGAACAAAAAATATCAAAAGAACATTTTCATGATTCGCATAAAACAAAAGAAAGTAAGATTTTAGCCAATATTTTTAATATGGCTGTGAGTTACAGCAATGAATCGTCAGGTAGTTTACTAACTAATGACGTTTTTACGTCAAAAATCAATGAATTAAATGCATCAGACGATTTAAAATCAGACATTCTTTCTGAATGGATGGATATACAAAAGTCAACGTCTAGTAACGATGATTTTCATCAATTTATTCAAGAATTAAAGACAAATCATGCATCCAAATTATTAGATAGTGAACTCAGAGTTTTGCAACAAAACCTTAAAGAAAAAGGCCTAAAAACTGCTGTGTCTACATTCCAACTGGGATTAGATAAAATTAATAATGAATTTTCTCTATATGACACAGAGAAGAAAGTAATTGACATCAGTAATAGGGCCGACGAATTCGCACGAGAATATAATCTTAGATTTTCGAACAAAGATAAATACAAGGGAATCACATTTGGAATTCCTGATATTGACGATGCCACATTTGGAATTTTTCCAGGACAAGTTGTAGTATTACTTGCACCATCTTCTGGTGGAAAATCAGTACAGATGATGAATTGGGCGATACACGCCAATAAAGTTTGCAAAAAGAAAGTGTTATATTTTAGTTTTGAAATGGATGCATGGTTATGTGAATTACGCCATATCTCTAATCTATTTGAAGTTCCATATTGGAAAATTAAATCACAATCTTTATCAGAAATCGAATTAAAGGCATTGTTTGACACTTATTCTTATAATAATGGACAAGAATATTTTGAATATGATGTAAATATTGAAGATCCTACGCCAGAATACATTGATGCAAGAATTAGAGAACTCATTAACACGAAAGGTAAACCAGATTTGATTGTTGTTGATTATATTGGTAATATGACTACAAGAAATGCTTCGAGAAATCAAAAACCATGGGAGCGACAAGGTGATGCTTTTGAACAATTATTTAAAATTGCGAAAAGACATCATTTACCATTATTAACCGCCCAGCAAATTAATCGCGAAACAATCAGAGAAAATAGAAAAAAGAAAGAGGCCGGAATCACCGCCGCTTATTTTCAAGATGCGGCTTCTGGCGACCAAAGACTTATGCATTATTCTCATTTTGTTATTGGATTGGAGCCAGATAAAGAGAATAACCTTGCTGTATACCACCCGGTTAAAATGAGAGATTGTCCTTTTGAACCATGTATCACTAAGTGGGACACAACATATAATAAAGTTCTACCATTAACTCAAGAAGATCAAAAATATTGGAAAAAAATCAAAGGTATGATTAAAGACGATTCTGATACAGATAACTTCGGCACAGCACCAAAAAAATATACACCACAGGCACCCGAAGATGAAGAAGAAGTACCGTGGATGAATGGATTTTAAATTATGATTTCACAAATTTGCCAAATAATTAAAGATAATATTGATATTGTGGAATTTTGTTCAGATTATTATAATTGTGTTTTTGTACCATCATCTAACAATTGGTACAACACAAATTGTTTAATGCCGGACCACAAAGATACTAATCCTAGTTTTGGAGTCAATTCAGAAACTAATACGTATAATTGTTTAGGCTGTTCATCTAAAGGGTCTGTAATAGATTTAGTAATGAAAATCGAAAATTATGATCTGCGGCAAGCAACTGATTTCTTATTAGATTATTTAAACATTCAACCAGAAGTTTCTACTAAAAACTTCTATGCATTACATAAACTCCTCACATCAAATTCCAGTAAAGGATTAGACAAAGATATGTTATTAGACGCTAAAATTAAAACAATCAAAAAGACGAAAATAAATAATAATTTTGATGGCTATTATAAAGAAATAATTGATGTATTTGATAAATATGAGAGATTAAGCCCAGAGGAATTTAAAGCATTTATTTATGATTTTTAAAGTTCATACAGCACTATCTGCTAACTTAATTCTCCATAATATATCAGAACCTTATTTTATCTGGCTTATTGCCAAAAACATTGATACAAATGGAAAGGGTTGGGTGGATAAAAATTTGTTGCAAAATAATTATTTATCAATTTTCCCAGGTACATCTAAAACATTTTTCAATCATTTTAATAAAGGCTTAAATATTTTTTATAAAATCAATAAAAATAAATGTTACTTAAATTCTTTAGAGAAGATTATTCGCAATTTTGCACCAATATTAAAAAATAATGCATGTTTTGAGATTAATTCCGAATTAATTTTATTAAATGATTTAAAACCTAAGCAAATATTAATTAATTGTGTGATTGGATCTGATTTGAGACAAAGACCATTATCCTTATGGTATATTTCTAAAACACTAAATTTAAATCGCTCCACAATCACAAGAAATATTCATAAATCATTAATTCATGTGGTTACCAATTCTCGTGCTGATGTTAAAGACATGAGGAAGTTTTGGTCTAGTTATATTTTTGTTGGGGGAAAAAGGTTAAAAAAACAAAAAGAAAAATTAGAAATTAAAAGTCTGATAGAAAAGCCCCAATTAAAAATCAAAGTTAAAAAAGTAAAAAATTTAAATGCTTGGTCAATAATTCAAACAAAATAACGATATAACAATATATAAACAATGTGTAATAATAAAGACTTCGTACATTTGCATAATCACTCACACTATAGTGTTCAGGATGCGCTGGCATCACCGCTAGAACTCGCTACAGCCGCATCACAACTAGGTTTTTCATCATTAGCGCTCACAGATCACGGAAAAATGGCCGGGTCAGTAGAATTCGTAGATGCATGTAGAAATGCGGAAAATCCAATAAAGCCGATTGTCGGATGTTGTGTAAAAGGCCAGTTACTTTACACTAATAAAGGCGTAAAAGAAATTGACAAAATGCAAGTTGGAGATATGGTTCTAACGCATGCAGGAAATTATAGCCCTGTTACCAGAGTTATGCACCGAGTTTACAATGGTATTTTATATGGCATAAAAGCATCTTATTGTGACAAAGTTT
>Ga0302186_10001778_pt1 | contig 17319 bp, 18 predicted proteins | sample II_Bog_E1_2_FD_198782 | JGI IMG/M metagenome (GOLD analysis project Ga0302186, IMG submission 198782) | Peat permafrost microbial communities from Stordalen Mire near Abisko, Sweden - II_Bog_E1_1 | ecosystem: Environmental > Terrestrial > Soil > Wetlands > Peat | place: Sweden: Abisko...
GTATTAGGTTTGTTTATGGGAATAACAGGCACCTACCTTTTGGGTAGTTTGAACCTCGTTACTGGCTTGCTATCTGTTTTTTCAATAATATTGTATGCATTCGTATATACTCCTTTAAAACGTAAATCTCCCATTGCGGTGTTTGTTGGCGCAATTCCCGGGGCATTACCCCCGCTTATAGGGTACGTAGCGGCACATGAAAAAATTGACGCTATCGCACTTATTCTATTTGGCATACAATTTATTTGGCAGTTTCCGCATTTCTGGGCTATTGCCTGGGTTTTAGATGATGACTATAAACTGGCTGGTTTCAGGCTTTTGCCCTCCGGAAGAAGGGACTTGACAAGTGCAATTGTTACTTTTATATTTACATTAGTACTGGTTCCGGTAAGTTTGTTGCCGACATTTTTTCATTTCGGGGGCTATTACGTTGGCATAGTGTCTCTGTTATTGAGCTTGTTTTTTTTGTACCTTGCTTTTATGCTTTTGCGTAGCTTGCAGGTAGAATCGGCGAAAAGGCTCATGTATGGTTCGTTTATTTATTTGCCGGTAGTGCAATTAATGTTTTTATTTGATTTTATAGGAAAGGTGAAACAATGATGGCGCAAATGCAACAGGAAGACAGAATTAACCTCGGGGCGAAAAAATTTAATATGTGGATATTTATTTTCACATCTTTTATGTTTTTCGCGGCGTTAAGCAGTGGTTTTATAGTTTACAGCGGGGGAAAAGGGCATGGGGTCAATATTATTTTACCGCAGGCATTTTTGTACAGTACAATAATAATTGCAATAAGCAGCGTGACCTTGTATATGGCTTCAAGATTTGCGAAGCAGTCGGAAATCGGTTTGCAGCAACTTTTTTTATGGGTAACTTTTGCACTCGGTATTGTATTTTTTGCCTCACAAATACAAGGGTGTTATACGTTAGTTTCCGAAGGAATATATTTTGTTAACCCAAATGCATCCAGGTCATTTATTTATGTGTTTGTAGCAGTCCATTTAGTACACGTTTTAGCAGCGCTCCTGGTATTGCTTAGCGCTATAGCCGGTACCTATAGGTCTATTAATCAGGTAAGGAATTTGTATAAAATGGAGTTGACATCTATTTTTTGGCATTTTCTCGATATTATATGGATTTATCTGTATGTTTTTTTACTTTTGAACCAACATTAATTAATTTGAAGATGTGGCAATTTGAGAATTTGAAAATGACAAGAGCTAAAGGAATGTCCGGATCGTCAAATTTTAAAATCACCCAATATTCAAATATTCAAATTTTCAAATAATTACAAATGAGTACAGCAGTTGCACAACACATTGATGAAATAAAAACAACGCCATGGTCAGGTGGGAGATCGCCATTTGATGTTGAATATGGTAAAATAATGATGTGGTTTTTCCTCCTTTCGGATGCTTTTACCTTTTCATCATTACTAATTTCGTATGGTGCTATAAGGTTTAGCGCGCCGGCATGGCCAGCGCCATCCCTGGTTTTTCAATCATTTCCGGGGCTCATAGAACATGGTGCGCCACTGATATTTGTTGGCTTAATGACTTTTATACTCATTATGAGCTCGGTAACCATGGTACTTGCCGTGGAGGCTGGTCATCGTAACGCAAAAAAAGAAGTGGCATGGTGGATGGTTGGTACAATTATTGGCGGGCTTATGTTTTTAGGCTGCCAGGCTGCCGAATGGACCCACCTTCACAGCGAAGGTTTTTGGTGGGGACATATCCCAACCGCCGAAACCCTAAAAGAGTTTTTTAGGCCCGAAATGCATACTCCGCTTTCGCAACAACAAATGTCGTCGCAACAGTTTGCAAATTTGTTTTTTACAATAACAGGCTTCCATGGTTTCCATGTGTTTACGGGGGTTATAATAAATATAATTATAACTGTTGGTGTATTGATAGGTACTTTTGAGAAGCGTGGCAGTTACCTGATGGTTGAAAAGGTTGGCCTTTACTGGCACTTTGTTGACCTTGTTTGGGTGTTTGTATTTACGTTCTTTTATTTAGTTTGAAAATTTAACGCGATTTATATATGTCATCAGAAACAACAAACGTTCATGTCGATGCTGAGCACGGCGAACATCAATCCATGACCAAAGGTCGGATATGGAAAGTATTTGCCATATTATTAGCAATAACTTGTGTTGAATTTTTTATCGCATTGGTAATTGCACCTCATTATCCTGGTGCACAATGGATAAATCCGATTTATATTGTTTTAACTTTGTTTAAGGCATTTTATATAGTTGGATATTTCATGCACTTAAAGTTTGAAAAAATCGGCCTGGCGCTTTCTATAATAGTTCCTATACTTTTTATAATTGGTTTAATACTGGTTCTTACTAACGAAAGCCATTACTGGATTGGTTTAAGATTGCATTGAAGAAAGCAGGTTTGTTAAAAAAAATATCAATCCTGGTACTAGTCCTAGTTGTACCGGGATTTTTATATTATCTGCTAACGTCACAGGGTAAAAACCGGTATAAACCATTGGCGGTATTCGGGCCAAAACAATTGGCTAAGACTTCGCATAAGGTTAAGGGTAAAAACATACCAGATACAATATACCATACACTTAAGGATTTTAACCTCAGGGATCAGTACGGCGCGCCAGTTTGCTTAAAGACATTCGACAATAAAATATTTATAGCCGATTTTTTTTATACCCATTGCCCTACAGTTTGTAACCTGGTGAACAGCAACATTAGCGGGTTATTAGCAGAATACGAAAAAAATAAAATGGTTTATTTTGTTTCTATTACTGTCGATCCCTTTAGAGATTCAGTTGATGCATTAAGGAGTTATTCCAGAAGGTTTAAACCTTCACCAAAATGGTTGTTTTTAACAGGCGATACCAGCACTGTTTATAATCTTGCCCGCACTGGTTTTTTAGTAGATGCTTTACAAACAGGTAAGGACGAATTTATATACAGCGATAAACTTATACTAATAGACGGAAATAAACATATACGAGGGTATTATACGGGAGCTTCAACTGCAGAAGTAACCAGGCTGGACGATGAGATCAAAGTATTAATATCCGAAGAAATACGTAAAAACGATACACCTTTATATTAGAGAGAATCAAGAATAAAGAATCAAAAACCAGGACAAAATTAACAGATGCAAAGACACAGGAAATCAACATCATTTATATAAAGTTTAACACTTGATTCTTGGCACTTGGTTCTTGACCCTTCACTCTTACAAACCCATAATCCATGACTGATAAATTTATATTTCGTTTCGTAGCAGCAATATCCATATTCGTATTTGCTGTGGTGCTCGTTCTAAACCGTCATATAATACCTGCGCCTGCCATTGTGCCTTTATTTGCACATTATTTGCCTTTGTTAAATGCGATATTAAATGGCACCTGCAGTGTTTTACTTTTAATATCTTTGTATTTTATTTTGCATGGCCAGGTGACTGCGCACAAACGTATAAATATTTTAACGTTTTGTTTGTCGTCGCTTTTCCTGGTATCGTACATTGTATTTCATTACCTGGCGCCAGAAACAAAGTTTGGCGATTTGAATGGTGATGGCAAATTATCAGCTACCGAAATTGAAGCAGCAGGCAATATCCGATATGTTTATTACGTAATTTTAACATCGCATATCATACTCGCCGCAGGGGTTTTGCCATTAATTTTATTGAGCTTTTACCGTGGTTTGCAAATGCAGGTGGCAAAACATAAAAAACTGGTAAGGTGGGCCTTTCCTGTTTGGTTATACGTCACCTTAACAGGAGTTATAGTTTATTTAATGATTTCACCTTATTATCATTTTTAGAGGTTGCCGTTGTTGTAAAGGTTGTAAAAGTTGTTTTTAGGTTTAACCACTTGCTAACTACTTCATCGATTCCAACTCTTCAAAGGATTTCAACCACTACTACTTTTATAACCTCTACAACAATTGATAACATTTTAACTAAATTTGATCCATGAAAAGGATATTGAAAGTTGTACTGTTTTTTGTTGTGTTTGGATTAATTGTAACCAAACCGAGGCAGGTTAAAGCACAATGCGCACAATGTGCAGCAACCGTTGAAAGCAATGCAAAAACTGGTGCTACCACTACCAAAGGCTTAAACAAAGGTATCTTATTTTTACTGGCGGCCCCATATCTGGCTGTTTCTACAGCAGGGTTTGTGTGGTACAAAAAATACCGCCGCAAAAATGTTAATATTGATATACCTGGCAAAAAGCTTCATTTAAATTAATTCTGTTTTTCAGTTTTCTAAATAAGAGATATGTCTCAAACACCAAAATCATGGGCAATGATGCATACAAAATGTCCACGTTGCCGCCGGGGTAATATGTTTACCGGAGGTACCTATAGTCTCGGTACGAATAAAATTCACGAGCATTGCCCGCATTGTAATTTGCATTTTGAAATAGAACCGGGTTATTTTTATGCAGCCATGTACGTTAGTTATGCGTTAAATGTTGCCGAGGCATGTGCAATCGTTGTTGCCACCTATGTGTTTACAAGAAATGCAGATTCCCCATGGCTCTATACGGGTGTTTTATTAGCAGGGTGCCTGTTATTAGCGCCTTTAAATTTCAGGTATTCAAGGGTACTTTTATTGTATTGGTTGTCACCTAAAATTAACTACCAGCCACAATTAGATACTGATGATTCAACCCCATACCTTTGATTTTTTAAAAGAACTGTTCGAAAATAATAACCGGGAGTGGTTTCAGGAGAATAAAGTGCGCTACGAAATTGCCCGGGATAATGTGATTGAATTTGCTGCCGAACTCATTAAAGTTCTGCGTAACATTGATCCGGCTATAGATAACGACCTGGACGCGAAAAAATGTGTCATGCGTATTTATCGGGATATTAGGTTCAGTAAAGACAAAACTCCGTATAAAAACTATTTTGGCGTCAGCATACCGACTAATGGGACAAAAGCAGGCCGGGCCGAGTATTTTCTTCATATTTCGGCTGGAAATTGTTTTATTGCAGGAGGCTACTGGATGCCGCCAACTGACCACCTTAAGGCTATACGTCAGGAAATAGATTATAACGGTAGTACCCTAAAAAAGATAATTGATGATACAGCGTTTATAGAATTATTTGGTGATTTTAAAAAACAAGAACAGCTAAAAAGCGTTCCCCGGGAATATAGTGCTGAGAACGAAAATATCGGGCTGTTGAGGCTAAAAAGTTTTGTTGCCTTTCATCAGCTAAAAGATGAGGAGTTATCTGAGCGCGATTCGGTTACTACAATTGCGGCAATTTGCAGCAAAATTTGTCCGCTTAATGTTTTTATAAATAACGCGCTTGCCTGAGGTTTTGCGAAAGTTGGATATTCTTGTTTATCTTTTTTTTGTATCGCCTTAAATTCAGATGTGATACTTCCTCTTTCAAAATATAAATCACCGTTTCCGTACCGGGAATAACTTTCGAAAATAACTGGATAACAGAAGATTTGGAGCAAATTTTGACGTAATCTATACGTATATTTAGATTATTGATTTTCAAAACCCATAAGATATCCGACTCAGATACTGAATGGGCTTATAAATGAATTGAAGGTTGGCAAAATTTCATCTTTTGGCGACAACAGTACTTCGCCGGGTTGTATTCCCCAATCAATTCCTAAGTCAGTGTCGTTCCACAAAACGCCAATTTCAGATGCCTTATCGTAATAATTATTTACTTTATAGGTGAATATCGTATTGTCTTCGAGCGTGGAAAACCCATGCAAAAAACCGGGCGGAATCCAAAATACCAACTTATTTTCGCCGCTCAGCTCAATGGAAAAATGTTTTCCATAGGTAACTGAACCTTTCCGAATGTCGACAACTACGTCTATTACTTTCCCGCTGATTACGCGAACAAGTTTTCCCTGTGCAAAGGGATCGGCCTGACCATGAAGCCCTCTTACCGCTCCTTTTTGTGAAAGCGATTGATTATCCTGTAAAAACTCAACATTTATACCGGCTTCGCTAAATTTGCTTTTATTATAGCTTTCGTAAAAATATCCCCGGTCATCGTTGAAAACCCTTTGTTCAATGATCAACAATCCTTTAATATCCGTTTCTGTAATTTTCATTTATTATCGACTGTTTTCATCAGGGTATTAAACAGCACAAATTGATTTTCGAACTGCTGGTTATGAATATCCTGAAGTTGGTGTAAATGTTTAGTGTAAAAGTGATTAAAATTTTCAAGGTTGCCGGTAAGGTATTGGATACAATAGGTTACTCCTTCATTTGGCGAATCAATCACATTTAATATTTGGAACGAGTTAAAATAACCGGTTGCCATTACTGCGGGAATATGAACTTCCTGCATCCATTTGAGCCATTTTTCATGAATGGCTTCTTCCACAATTATGGTATCATTAAATATGATCATGTGCGCAAAAATACTATTTTTAGTTGATTAGTTGGGTGGTCGTTTATGTTGTAAAGTTGAAATGTTTGAAAGTTGCAAATGTTGCAGTAGTTGTAAAAGTTGTAGTTGTCATTATCACTGTACCGTTAAAGCCTAAGTCTTTAACAACATTCGCTTAATAAACTAATGAGCCAATGAACGGGTCAACCGTTCACCTAATCAACTCAATAAACCGCTCACTATCACTAAGACGATGCTTCGTTTTTATCTCCGCGTAAAAGCCGGTAGCGTTTACGTGCTTCATTTAACCACAAGCTACCGGCGTAATCGTTAATGATTTTCTGGTAGTATATTTTGGCTTGTTCTTTGTCATCTAAATGGTTTTCATATATATCGCCAAGCATAAAAACAGCATCATCAGCCCACAATCCGGAATTATGATCGTCAACAATCTTTTTTAGGAGAGGTATGGCGCCGGAGTAGTCTTTTTGTTGAATTAATAACCTGGCTTTTGCCATCAGAATATCATCGGTCAATGCATTTCCAGGAAATTTTTTATCAATACTATCCAGGGTTGCCAACGCTTTTTCGGGTTCTTCCGCAAAAATCAGTAAATCGGCCCTCGCATAAATTTTTAAGGCTGCCCCGGTGGAGTCGGCGGCAATGTTGTCTGATATGAGGAGCGACAAATTCAAAGCGTCGTTAGCTATTAGTTGCGAAGTAGCTGCTTTTAATATGTCGAGCTGACCTTTTGCCCATGTAAAATCACCCGTATAATAGGCAAGTTTAGCATTACGGAATTTGGCATCCTGGCCAATTGACGTATTGGGATAGTCTTTTTCTACCTGTGCAAATAATAGAGTGGCATCCCAGGGCTGGTTATTTAATAGTAAAACATCGCCAAGGTCGAGTTTGCAGCTGGCAAGGAGGTTTGGCTTAATATCAGGAATATTGATGGCTTCTTCCAGTAGTTTTTGAGCATCTTTGAGGTTATGGAGTTTAAACGCCTGCAAAGCGGCTAATTTTTGCATTGCGGAGACCGTACTATAGTTTTTACCGAATTCGGTCAATAGGTCAGTATAGTCTTTTTCAAGAACTAACAAGTCATTTTGCGTGTACTTCCCGGACGTTACGCGCAGGTTTTCCGTGTTTATCAATTCTATTTTTGCCGGAATGTACAGATCTTGTTCTTTTCCTTTACTGATAATAAATTGATATCCCCGGATGGCTGTATCAAAAGCTTCGTTACCATTAAGTGTGCGGCATAGTTCAAAAACAGCGCTTCCATCATCGTTTTGTCTTCTGCTTAATGCGATGGCCTGGTTTAATGCCTGGTCAAATTGTTTTTGCTGCAAGTACTGCCACGTGAGTAATTCAATGTAAATGGTTTGCTGGGGTTCCTTTTGGATTCTTTTCAGCAACTCGAGTTTCAGCAGATCGAAATCGGCAGCACCTTCAAATATCGATGAAAACATGTTTTCCGCCTGGCTAACGAACGCCGGGTTTGCCGGCAGAAAATTTAAATATTCATCAATCAACCCAACTTTGTCTCTTTTATAACGGTAAAGGTTTATTAGCTCATAAGTAAACAAATGGTCGTTATTCAATAATTTGCGGCCTTGTTGAAATATTTTTACAGCATAATCTATATTGGAATTTTGATAAAACTGGGAGGCGACCAAGGCAATCTCATTTTGGTCGGCAGGTAAATTTTTAATAAGGTCATCGAACAACGCGTTGGCCTTTTCAACTGAGCCTTGCTGCAAATAGGCCGTGCCCAGCATAATTCTATATTGATTGTCGCCAGGGTGTACCCGGATCATTTTTTTTGAAATGTTGATGGCGTCATCAAACTTTTTAAATATCAGCAGGCTGTTGTAATAATCAGAAAAATAAGTTTCATTGTCTTGTTTAAATAATTTTTGATATATTTCGATCGCTTTTTGCTGCTCGCCATTAGCAGTAAATTGTTTGGCCAATTGCAGATCATTGTTTTGGCCAAATAAACCTGGGCAACTAATAAATGTTAAAAAAATATATACCAATAACCACTTCATCACTTCAAAAATAATCAATTATATCATTATTCTACTATAACGTTAAACTAGCATTTCACCGTATCAGCGGGTAAAAATGTAGTGACATTTTAAATAGCTAAAGTTAATTGTATAATTTAACCTAATTAATACCGAGTGTATAAACCAATGTGTAAGCAATTAAGAATATTACGCCTATTTTTTGTAATAATCGCATTAAGCGCTTGCCGTCAGCATAGTTCAAACCAAATACCTACTGTTTATTTTTTCAAAGCACCTGAAAAGAGCGACTTTAAAATATCACCGGACGGCCGATATGTTTCTTATTTGAAACCTTATAAAGATAAATTGAACCTTTTTGTGAAGTCGATGGCTGACGGAAGCGAACGAATGGCGACTTCATTTACGGATTATTCGGTTCGTGGCGACTATTTCTGGACTTACAATAACGAGATAGTCTTTTTCCAGGATATAATAGCGCTTGATGAATACAGGCTATTTACTTTAGATGTTTCAACCCTGGGGGTACGTAATATTCTTTCGCAGGAAAAAGTGAGGGTTTACCTGCTAAATCGCAACAAACAGGAACCTGATATAATTACAATCAGAATGAATAAAAGGGACCCTGCAAATTTTGATATTTACAGGCTGAATATTAAGACCTGTGAGTTAAAGCCTTACCTCATTAATCCCGGTAATTTTACGCAATGGTACCCTGATGCTGATGGAAAAATCCTACTTGTCAAGGCCTCAGACGGGGTGGACGAAACTATTCTTTACCGTCCCAATGAGAAGGCTGAGTTTAAGCGTATTATAGCAAACAATTTTAAAACGTCTGTTGAGCCAATTGCTTTTACCGGTGAAAAAAACTATTTCTATGCGTTGTCAAATGTAAACCGCGACAAAACAGCCCTTGTTGTGATTAATGCTGAAGACGGAATAGAGAAAAAAGTTATATACTCCTGTAGTAAAGCAGACATTCAGGATGTGCAATATTCAAAAATTAAGAGGAGAATTGAGATGGTGTCGTGGGAGGCGGAAAAACCCCAAATACACTTTTTATCTCCTGAGGTCCAAAACATGTTCAGTAGTTTACAGGCGAACTTTAAGGGAAACGAGATAAAAATTATAGACCGGGACAGCGCTGAAAATAAGTTTATTATTAATACTTATACAGACCGTAACCCTGGTTCGTTTTATCTTTATGAGAAAAATTCAGGTAAACTAACAAAGCTTGGAGATATAAACTCAAGCCTGCAGCCTGACGATTTGTGTTTGATGAGACCGGTTTCTTTTACTGCCAGCGATGGACTGACGATAAACGGGTATTTGACGCTACCTTTGGGACCGAGGAAAACTAATTTGCCTTTAGTGGTAATGCCTCATGATGGTCCGTTTAACCAACGGTTCCATTGGGGTTACAATCCTGAAGTTCAGTTTTTGGCTAACCGACGATATGCAGTTTTTCAGATTAATTTCAGAGGCTCTACAGGTTTTGGAAAAGCGTTTCACAACGCGGGCTTTAAAGAGGTTGGCGGTAAAATACAACAGGATATAACCGATGGAGTTAAGTGGCTTATCTCAAATAAAACTGCAAACCCTAAAAAGATAGCGATATTTGGGCCGGGATTTGGCGGTTTTTCAGCACTATATGGTATATCCTTTCATCCCGAGTTATATAATTGCGCTATTGTTCAGCATGGGCTGATAAACTTTTTCACTTATATTAAAGATGCCCCCCCCTATCTTAAGCCTTCTGTAAATATGATGTATGAAATGGTTGGAGACCCTGAGAAAGACGCTAGCCAGCTTAGGTCAATTTCCCCTGTTTTTCATACGGATAAAATAAGGGCGCCTTTACTTATTTTCCAGGGTGCAAAAGATGCCCGTGCCAATATCAGCGAGTTGAACCAGTTTGTGCGAGTTCTACGGAAACAAAACGGGAGTGAAAATGTCAAATATTTTTTAAAACCAAATGAGCGTACCGTTTTTAGAAGCGAACGCAACAGGATGGAGATGTACAGCGAAATGGAAACGTTTTTAGATAATAATATGCTGACTAAACGTTAAACAGCAATGAAAAGCCAGCAAACCGTATACCGGAAAAACTTTTCGTTAATTATTGTTTTACTGGCGTTGATATCGGTAACTTTTATTGTTGTATTAGTTATATCCTACAACCTTGCTTCCAAATATGTTGAAAATGAGTTTGCGTCAAGAAAGATAGATGTGTTGGAACAAACTATTAAGCCGTATAATGATCTTTTTCAAAATAAGATACCGGAAATAACTTCCTATCAGGGATTTATGGATTCAACATTGGCGGCAAAATATGCAGATTCTGTTTTTCACGATTTTTCATTTGTGAGGCGCATTGTGTTTTATGATATGCAGATGGGCAATCAAAAAAACAGCACTTTTACCAGAAATAATTTAGGTATAACCATTAAGGCAATATATCAATACCGCCCGAAAAACGGTGAAGTAAAAGGGTCAAAGGAGTTGCACATGACGGATGAAACCGACTTTAAGCAGATGGCAATAAAGTTAACTGACTATATCGCGTTTTCGGATACATCGAGGGGATCGACCCAGGATGAAATATTTAAAACATTTTACGATATAAAACCGAATAAAATAAGTTACTCCAATATTCTTCGGCGTGAGGATGTTAAAATGCTCCGCGAGCTCGGGAAACAAGGCAACTACTCATCTTTTTATAAACAAAATATGATGACTTTTTTTCTTGACCCTTATTTTTTAAGAATAAAAAACCCGCATCAGGAATTATACCAGCAGATTACAATACAACCAGTGGTTTATGATCCGCTGGGCAATGAGAGTGATGACCTGGTGACCGAAGTAGCCCTTCCCACCGCTTTTGCTGATTTTAAATTATACTTTAGTTCAAACAGGGGGTATCTCAATGATGCAGTTAACAGAAGGTTTATACCAATTTCAGCGCTGATACTATTAATTTACGGTTTCCTGGTGCTTATAGCATGGCTTATTTATAGAAATTTAAATGTTAACATCAAATTATTTAAACTGCAATATGACTTTATAAACAATTTTACGCATGAATTTAAAACCCCGGTAAGTGTTATAAAAATTGCCGGTTCGAACTTAAGCGGCGACAACGAACTTAGCGAAAGGCAGCGTAAACAGTATGGGAAAATTTTAAATGAAGAGGCCGACAAGCTTAATGAACTGATGAATAAGCTATTATCCTTCACACAGTTGGAAAATAAATCCATTCACATAAAAAAGGAAGAAATTGATTTAGAAGATTTTGTTAGCAGGTACGCGGCTACTTTTAGATTAAAGTATCCGGATTTTCATATAAAATTTAAAATTCATAATATTAAATCATTTTACAGTGATCCGGTGCTGCTTGGCAGTATTTTTCAGAACCTGATGGAAAATGCTTACAAATACTCTCATAAGATGAAAAAAGAACTTAATATAAATATTACGTATGAAAAACGAAAAATCATATTTTCATTCGTTGACAGGGGTATTGGGATACATAAGAACGAATTAAATAATGTATTTAAGAAATTTTACAGGATAGAAAATCAATATAACCAAAACGGGAGTGTTGGTTTAGGTTTGGCATTCTGTAAAGAACTGGTTAATTTTATGAACGGAGAAATCCATGTTAATAGCTGGGTTAATGAAGGTTCGGAGTTTATTATTACTTTACCTTATGAAAATTAGATATGAATAAAGAAATTAAAATTGCGCTGGTTGAAGATGATGAAAACCTGCGCTTCCTGGTGGCTGAAAGACTGCAATCTGAAGGATACAAAGTTTTAGAAGCCGGCGATGGCGAAGGCGCTGAAAAAATGATTTTGGATGAAAATCCCCAAATTGTATTATTAGACTGGATGCTACCAGGCAAACAAGGTTCTGATGTTTGTACAAATATCAGGAACAAGGGATTTGACCAGCAAATTATAATGATGACTGCCAAAGGGCAGGACGTAGATAAAATTAAGGCATACAACTTCGGCGCTTCAGACTATATCATAAAACCGTTCAACATGGATGTGCTGGTGGCGATGATTGATAACAAGATCAAGTTTTCGTTGAATAACGAAAAATCCGAATCTTATCGTTTTGCCAATATGGAGCATTTGCCCAATACGCACCTGCTTATAAGGGATGGCCGTAAAGTTGAATTAACTATATTGGAAAACCGGATATTGCTTTATTTCCTTAAAAACAAAAACAAGGTGATTAACCGGGAAGAATTGATGATGGAAGTTTGGGGCTATAACGCTGACGTAAATACAAGGACCCTTGATATGCATATTGTAAGGCTCCGCAAAAAAATTGAAACAAATGCCGATTCTCCGCAATTCCTTCAGACCGTGCGTGGCATTGGGTATAAGTTTGTTTATGCAGGGTAGAGATGGGATGCATCACGTCTCTACAAAGGTGCTATATAAACTTTCGATATTACAAAACCGTTAAAAAAAGTTTTAATGGCTATAACTTTGTAATTATTTTGTTTGAATTGTTTTTCTATATCAGGCAATTGTGAGGCTTCGATTCTACAGAGCGATTTAAAAAATAAAAGCATAGCGTTTATCAAAACTTTTTGCCACCATATGCCGCTAAGCTGAAAATCGGTATTCAGCCAAAGGCCATTTGGTTTAAGTAAAGTATGCAGGTGGTCAAATACTTTTTGCAGCGTTTCTGTGGTGAAATTATCCAGCAAGAAAGGAGTGATTATAACGTCGTAACTTGTGTCCATAGTTACGTTTTCGATTGCTGAATTTATATATATAACCCGGTTTTTACCGGTAAACCTTTTCTTTGATTTTTCCATCATTTTTGCAGAAACTTCCACGTAAGTGATAGTTAAGTCCGAGGGATGTACTTTTCCTATTTCTTCCAGTATCCATCCTGTTCCGCCGCCGGCTATCAAGATGTGTGAATTCAGGGGAATATATTGAAGTAAATAAACCTGAGCATCGATTAGTGCCCTGCCAAAAACCAGTCTTGAAAGCCCGTCATAAAACCAAGCCGAATTATTGTAGTTGGCCGCCATTTCTCGTTTAGTTAATGATTGATCAGATAGCTATCGGACGATTTTTTGCTGAAAGTACTTTAACTATTCACTCACCAAACTAATCTAAATAATCAACCAAAATTTAACAATATGTTTTTATATTTAGCAAACATCATGAATTAAACAGATATGAAAGTAATATTTACCAAAGTTGTTTTACTTGTCGGTTTGTTTTCAGGCGCCTGTACCCTGTTCGCGCAGCAAACGGCCACCAGTGACGATAAGTATAACCGCCTGGAAGTTATGATACCCATGCGCGACGGTGTTAAGCTTTTTACGGTTATCTACACGCCAAAAAATCAATCCGAAAAACTACCTTTCCTGATGCTCAGGACTCCTTATGGGGTAAAAAAGTATCCAAGTCCTGAAAAAATAGGTTATATTAAAGATATGGCTGCGGACGGTTATATCTTCGTTTTCCAGGATATAAGGGGCCGGTATCTGTCCGAAGGGAAATATGAAATGTCGCGTTTTAGCCGCGATAAATCAGACCCCAAAGCTATTGATGAAAGTAGTGATACCTATGATACAATTGATTGGTTGTTAAAAAACATACCTGATAATAATGGGAAAGCCGGCATGTATGGAATTTCATATGATGGGTGGACTACAATTATTGCGGAAAGTGACCCGCACCCGGCGTTAAAAGCCGTTTCGGAACAGGCGACCCCATCAGATATGTTTTTTAATGACGACCTGCACCATAATGGGGCATTCCGCTTGAGCTATGCATTTGAATACGCTTTTATGGAAGAAATATCTAAAACGGATTCACTTTACCAGTTTGGAAATTATGACACCTACGATTGGTACTTAAAGCTGGGCCCGTTGTCGAACATAAATCAAAAATATGTACATGGTGTTCTGCCGAGCTGGAACGACTATACCCGACACCCTAATTACGATGCTTACTGGAAAAAACAAGCGTTAACTTCGAGGCTTGACAGCCCCCGCCTTGCCATACAGCATGTAAGTGGCTGGTGGGACCAGGAAGACATGGTTGGCCCGCAAGATGCCTACAGGTTTTTAGAAAAGCGGGACACACGGAATCAGAATTTTATTGTGCTTGGTCCCTGGCGGCACGGCGGCTGGGCCGGGGGCGACGGCACCAGCCTCGGGAATATTAAATTTGATGATCAGCCGACCGCCGCTTATTTTAGGAAAGAGATACAGGCAAAATGGTTCGCATGGTATTTAAAAGGTAAGGGCGACGGTAAATTCGCTGAAGCAACATCATTCCAAACCGGATCAAATAAATGGATGCATTACACGGCATGGCCACCTAAGGAGGCCGTGACAAAGAACATCTATTTTCATTCAAATGGAAAATTATCATTTGTTAAGCCTTCAAAGGAAGAAACCAAAGCATTCGACAGTTATGTATCAGACCCGGCAAAGCCTGTGCCTTACCGTGCAAGGCCAATTGAAGAAACATATGGCCCCGGATCGCGGTGGTATTTCTGGCTTACGGAAGATCAACGGTTTGTTGACAACCGCCCCGATGTACTAACCTGGCAAACAGACACGCTTACAGAAGACGTAACCATTACAGGAAACGTGGCTGCAAAACTTTTCGCGGCGACATCAGGTAGCGATGCCGACTGGGTAGTTAAACTGATAGACGTGTACCCGGCTAATTATAAAAAGGAGCCCAAAATGTCAGGTTATGAATTGATGATTGTTGATGATGTGTTCAGGGGCAGGTTCAGGAAAAGTTTTTCACACCCGGAACCAATAACACCCGGAAAAGTTGAAGAATATACCATTGACCTGCATGGCGCAGACCATGTTTTTAAGAAGGGCCATAAAATAATGGTACAGGTACAAAGCACGTGGTTCCCGATAATTGACCGCAACCCTCAAAAATATGTTCCAAACATTTTTGAAGCAAAGGAAAGCGATTATCAGTCGGCAACCCAACAAATATATCATTCGATGAGTTTTCCAAGTTGCATTGAGTTGCCGGTTGTTCAATAAGACAGATTTGACAACTTTTCAAAAGTTATCAAATCTGTGGAAATTAATAAATGTGGAATGTTGTTATTTTGATGTATATTTATTTTAATTATGAATACATTATTCGCATATGATTTTGAAGAAAAAACTGATTCATCTATTGAATATATTTTTCTTGAGGTATTAGATCATGCCGATAATTACATATCAAAGAATTTCCATCCTGCGCTTGATAATTTTTTAAGCACTGTAGATTCCCTTGAAATCCCGTTGGAAGATATTAAGTTATTTGATAAAAAAGAATTAGAAAGCTATTATAAAAGCATCAGAAGGCTAAATGCTTTTTTTGAAAAAATGCATGATCGGTTTCAAAATAAGGAATATTTTGGAGATCCGGAACTTAAAAATCAATTTAAGACAATAAGCAAAAGGCTCAACACTATTGAATTAACTTGTTTTAAATGGTTAATGAAAAGTACCCCCGTTGAAAAGGTGCCACAATATATAAAAGATGGGCTTGCCAAATTATCCCAGGAGTCCATAGGCCAAAAATTATCGTCTTAGATTATGGCGTATCACCGGGGCGACATAATAGAAGTTCCTTTTCTTATTCCCCATAATAACAAAACTGAAAATCATCCGGCCGTCATTATATCGAATGAGGCTGTACATGATAATGAACAAATTATATTTGTGTGATGATCACCCATTCGGATATAAATGATGTGTTTTCATTTATTTTAGCTCCTGAGATGTTTAACAATTCTAATAATGCGCCAAACGGAAAAGCAAAGTCACATTTGATTGCGTATGTACCGGAAAGTCATATTATTAAAAATTCCAACTATAATAAGTGCAGAATGAAACCATTATTCGTTGATAAATTGGTTCAATTTATTACCATTACCGCTTTAATGGAAGATTGACTATTTCTATTAAAGAAGGCTATTTAAGTAGTTAAACAACAATAGCATCAAATACTGTAATATGAGCGTCCCATCCATCCAAAAAAAATAGTAATATTCATTTTTTTCCCACTTTGATTTAAAAATAAGCCAACCGGTTAAAACAGTTGTTAAAGTTAAAGCCCAGAAATTCATGCTGAAGCCATTATTCCTGAAAAGAAACAATAAAATAACATAGCCGGTTAATAATACCAGGCAAAGCAAATAGGCGTTTTTTTCGCCCCACATAACTGGTATTGTTTTTACACCAGTTTGCTTGTCTTCATACAAATCCCTGATATCAAATGGTATGGTTAGCGCGCCGTAAAATAAAAAACGTTTGGCAATAAGTATAGTTGTATCACGCATGGATATACTTGTTAAATGAAAATGTTGTGCCTCCAGCACCGGGATGAGAACGGAGCTCAGCGTCCATACAAAAACAATGAGAAATTGCTTTAACCCGGGGATATTTCTGATCCCGAACTTTTGGTCGCCAACGGTAAATAACGGAATACTGTAAAATATCGAAATTATGCTTAAAAAAATCAGCAATATCCCTGATTCCATCGATAGTTGGAAAAACAAAGGTATTAATGAAAGAAAGGATACGATGGTAAACGTAACCATAAGCCTGTTATGCGAAAAAAACCATCGTATACGTTTATGAGGTGATTTATCCGGATATTCAGGCTTGGTAATTAAAATGCTTAGATTGTAAACAGCCAGGGTAGAAGTAAACAAAAGGCCAATTACTGGAAATACGGGTTTTGTCCCAATTATATAAAATGTAACCAGGCCCTGTGAAACCGCGCATAGCGCTATAAAAATATTACTGAAAAGGAGAAAGTCGAATACCTGCAGGAATATTTTTCTTAGCATTGATTAAATATTATCAGCTGCCCGCAGTTTTAAGCTTTCATTATTGAAGGGTTG
>Ga0302186_10001779_pt1 | contig 17314 bp, 9 predicted proteins | sample II_Bog_E1_2_FD_198782 | JGI IMG/M metagenome (GOLD analysis project Ga0302186, IMG submission 198782) | Peat permafrost microbial communities from Stordalen Mire near Abisko, Sweden - II_Bog_E1_1 | ecosystem: Environmental > Terrestrial > Soil > Wetlands > Peat | place: Sweden: Abisko, Stordalen...
GGATGAATGAAAGCTATGCGCAACTGGTCGTCCATTTTGAATGGATTTATTATTCAAGCCAAATAAAAATTAAAGAATTATATAGTAAATTTCAAAAAATGTGGAATTTATTAGGAAAATCGAAAATTACTGCTATTTATTCAAAAAACTCAAATTCCTTCAGAAGACTTATAAACATGTCAAAATCTAAAATAGATCAGACTTATAAAAAACTGAAGGATTTATAATTTATAATAAAGATAAAAAATATATCTAAATTTTTTTTTTTTTTCTTTAATTTTAAAATTCATCTCCATGATTTTTTCCTAACTTTTAACATTAATTAATATGGTTTTTGACAATTTATAAACTAGCATAGACATTAAAAAAAAAATCATTAAAATCTATCATAAATTCCCTAAAATACATCCTAATTATCATCTTTTTCTGAATGTTCCTGCCCTTCCATCAAAGATAATCCCCCACTTGATTTATAGCTCTTTTGTTTCATATAAACTTCTTCTGTGATAATCCTTTTCACAGGTGAACCCATGTTTTTCCCCTTTTTTTCTCTTTTCATCAAGACGGTTAAACTCCCAATGAATTTGTTCTTATTTTCCTTATTATTCGCCTCCAAATCCAAAGTCTTATTATTCCCATAAAATATTGAAAAACTCAAAATCGCCTGTTCTTCAGTTTTCGCCTTATATTTCGAGAAAATCGAAGAATTCCTGCCTTCTTTTATGTCTTTTATTTCTTCAATTTCTAAATAACTCGCAGTCTTTTTATTAATGGCTTTCCATTCGATTTTTTTCTCACAATTCGATAAAAGCAGTAATCTTTCATGTGGATCTCCATATTTCCCATATTTCAGAAACAAGAACCCATTTTTCATGATATTCAAAGCCTTTAATTCCTGAAAGAAACCCTCAATTCCCCCTTTCTTAACGAGACTATCTGAAGGTTGATTCTTCAGATCAAAGGTGCTTTGATATTTATTATTTATATTAAAGGAGTTATCTCTTTGTGGTTGGAGACTTTTGGAGCTAACGCTTTGAAGATGCCTATCTTTTCTCGGGTCTCGGCCAAGTGTTGGGGAATTATTGGGAGTGAAATTTCCAGTTCCAGAATTAATTGCCATTTGATGAAAAGAGGACTTTAGGCTTTTTCTCCCATATGTTCGAGTACTCAATTTCAAATTCGTGTCTTTAGAAGAAGAGTTATTATTATTAGTCTGGAAGTTATTATCTATTATAGAGTCTTTTGGTTGTAAAAGATTAGATATTTGGTCTTTTCGGAGAAGTGTTGATAATCCTGAATCTTTCATATGGATTTTCAATATAATAGAAAGGAATTGCATTTCCCATGAAGGTTCCTGAGCTTTTATTAGCCAATATTCAGGGTCCGAACCCTCAGTTTGTAGGACTTTTAATACATAAAAGCCGAATAAAGGCTCTTCTTTTTTCTCAAAAATCGAAAGATCCTGTATCTGAGACCAGATAAAAGATTGAAATATCTCAGAAAAAGAGATGTCTCTATAAAAAGTCATGTTTTCGGCTGTGATTTCAAGCCAAGAATCCTCATAAATCTCCAATAAAGCGCTTTCCTTCGAAAAAGCCTCGAGATTCTCCTTAGTCAAAGTTCTTGAACAGGCGATTTTGCCAAAGATCTTGTCTTTGCTTAGAAAAAGCTTGGATTTTTCTAATTTTTCTTCAATTCTAATTTTTTCCTTAGTTAAATTCTCAACTTTCTTATTAAGTTCTTGGATTTTATTGAGAAATCTTTGAGTTTGGAGTTCAAAAACCTTCCTTTCAGCTGAAGAAATCTCATTTATGAGTTTTTCCTTGTCTTTTTTCTCAGATCCTTTTATATCTGGACTTAGGGTTTCTCCAGTTTCCAATATCATCTTTCCCCCAAAGGAGCTTTCTGATAATTTCCTGAGATCTGGGACTGGTTCTTGCAAAAGGTCCAAATATGAGGTTTTGATATTATTTTGAGGGCTTTTTAATTGGCTTTGTTGGAATAAAGTCTTGAGTTCTTTGGTTTCTTCAAGGTTTTGGGCTAAATTACTTTGTAATTTCTGAATCATAGCCTTTAAAGGATCATCAAATAAAGAGTTTTTAGGCTTCTTGAGATTATTTTCTTCATTAGGAGTTATTTCACTAGGGAAATGAGCATGTTGGATTCTCGAGTTTTTAAGGATTTTCTCAGGAGTTTTAGGCGGAGTCTCTATTTCTTGGAGCTTTATCGATAATGTGGATAAATGCTCAGGATTCGTGTTATAATCCTTGATTAAAGAAAGGACTTCTCGGATTTCCTGATATTTCTCATGGATTTTGCCTTGAGTTATCGATTCGAGACAAGAAGCCCTGAAATCGAAGAAATTCGAATGTTCGAAAAAAGAAAAAGGCTTTTCGGGGGTTTTTCGAGGCTTTTTCTCTGAATTTAACATTTATCCGAATAAAACTTATTAATTTATAATATTTTAGCTTAAATTTCTAATAAAATGCATGAAACTAATGAAATTATAGATAAATCCCCTGAGAAATCCTTGAAAAGCCCAGAAACTGATAAATTGACTGTTTCTTTGTCCAAGCCTTTGAAATCCTTGAAACCTAATATCAAAGAAAAAGCCAAAATTCTGGAATTAGAGACTATGAAACTGCCGAAAATCTATACTCCATATACTTATATCATGTATTCTAATAAATTGGCTGAAGCCAAGGAGAAATTCAAAGAAACTATGAAGGAAATAGGCATGGAAATGCCTGAAAATTCATTGAAATGGAGCGAAAACCTCAAAAAAGGCGAAGAAATCTTGAAAAAGAGCCTAAGTGTGAAATATTTAGGGGTAAAAGAAGGCCAAATAGGGATTTTATCGAAAAGAGTGCCTCTTTCTAAGGAAACCAAGGGAAAAAGCTTGAAAAATCAAAGGATTTCTGAGAAAAATATCGAAAACCTAGAGAAAAAGGACTTTTTAGTGAATAAGTATTCATTGCCTCATCAATTACATGGGGTTTTTAGACAAAATGATAGGAAAAAGAAGGAAAACTCTGATTTATTTGAGAATTTCAATATCGATCATGCGAAAATTCGAAGGAAAACCTTGGGAAGTAATGATAATGAGAAAGAAATCGAAATCAAGAGGAAAATCAAAAGAATGATCGAAAAAAAGAAGGATTTATTGAGGGAAAAAACACAAATTAAGATAAAAAATTCCTTAGAAGCTTGGGATTCTTTGATAAACGCAAATTCGCAACAGAAAAGCAAGAATTCGAAGCCTTTTTCTTATAGTTCTAAAGTAAAAAGCCTTTCTTCTTCAATGAATAAAGAGAAAATCAAAGGAGAAATCATTTCTATTATCCAAAAAGCCTTTTTTCATAAATAAAAACCCTGAGAAAATAAAAAAAACCTTCTTTTCTTTTAATTTTAATGTTTTTTCTCATGAGAAAACAAAGCCTTTTAAACATTTAAAAAAAATGAGTTCCTCAAAACAGCTTCAAAAACCCTCGATTCATATGACTCGAGGATCACATACTCAAGAATCTCTCACTAATTCCAAACATTCCAGTAAATCGAATTCCTCTAAATTAAGAGTTTTCAATCCAATGACTCCTTTAATTCCGCCTTCGAAATCTCTAATTCCTCTGAAAATGAACGTTCATGAGAAAATCCAAACCCTTGAAAATAATATCAAAACCTTCATGTTTTCTGAAGACCCGAAAAAAAAGGACTTTATTTGGCCTTTAGTCCAAGAAAGCGCGATATTGAATAATAGTCTAGCAGTGAAATGGATCCAAAAGCAGAAATTCGATAAAGCTGAAACTTATCTTCTCAAGGCTAAACAAATAACCGAGCCTTTAAATAGCAAATATTCACGAAATTGGCCTAAAATCAAAGAATGGCTTTTAATTCGTTTGGCCTTATATCAGAATTTCGCTTTGATCTATAAACATCAGAAACAATATCAGAAAGCCTATGATTTATTATCAGATTTCGCGAAAATACTTAAAATCGAAGATCTCGTCGATAGAACCGAAATCATCATGGCCGGAGCTTATGAGACTTTTTATATAAATTTGGCTTATTTCTCTAAAAAACTCGAAAAATATGAGGAAAGTCTCATTTTTGCTGAGAAAACCATCGAATTCCTTCAATCTTTATTACGCAATAATGGGCTTATTAAGCAGATTTCTGAGGAAATGAAACGTGAAAAACAAGGGTTTGAGGTTTTTTTGACTAGGAAAAACGCTCTTTTGGCTTCACTTTTCTATATGAAAGGTAAGATTCTCATCAAGCAAGGAAAAGAAGACCTTTCGATCGAATTCCTCAATATCAGTTATCGTCTAAATAGTGAATATCTCGGCGAAAATCATGAGAAAACAATGAAATATAAGGCGAAATATGGAAATATGAGGAATAAATTGGCTTTTCTTAGCGAAATGGGCAATAATAACGATGTAAAGGATTTCCAGGCTTTTAAACAGGAAATCGAGGCTTCCAATGAGGAAAAAGCTGTGATTTCATCTATATCTGAAATAGATGAAAAAGAAGGTTCTTATATGAATTCAAATATCGAACAACAGCCTTTACAAATCAAAAGGTCCATTAATAAGAAAACTACTGCTAATTTCTATTTACCCACAAATATCCTAACGAAAAAGGCCTTAAATCTTAATATCGAAGGGAATAAATCCAATAATTCCTATTCTCTTAATAGACCTAAAATCATGACTTTAGGACTTCTAGAGGAAAAAGACCAGAAATTCAGTGATTTGCTCAAAAACACTAGAATTATATATCCAAGAACTCGATCTCCGATGCCTAAAAACCTACAAATGTCCTTTGATGTAAAAAACCCGGAATCTGTCTTTTTGAGGAAAAAAAACAGAAGTTCGAGTAAATCGAAAAGCCCCAGTCCAAATCAAAAGAATTTCTCTTTGATTTCAGGCTTTTTCAATAATTCCAAGAAATCCTCTTTACTCAATTCCTCATCCTTCTATAATAAATTAAGAATCAATAGCCAAAAAACCAAGGCTTTATATCAAGCGACTATATCGCGTTTCTTCTCAAAAACCGATCAAAATGCCAGATTTTATCATAAAACTCCTGAGAAAATCAAGCCTTTCCTTAATAAAACTCTGGAAAAATCAAAGGAAAACGCTTTTATCAAAGAATTCCCGAATCTTCGTTCAGGGGAACAAACGTTTTTATTGAAAGAATCGAGACTTCAGATGATTTTTAATCAAAGACCTCAAACTCCTGTGAATTTCTATAGAAAGACTCCAACCCCTGAAATCCAGATCACCCCTGTTAATAATAAGCATAATAATAATGAAACTTTGCCTGAAAACACTCATATTAAGATAAATGATGAAGATTATCAAGAAACTGTTAATTTCGAAGAAGGCATTATGCAGAAATTCATCAAGAGAAGACCACAAAAGTCAGTTTCTCATGTGAAAACCCCTAAGAATCAGATCCAAACCGTGACTTATAGTTGCGAAAGTCCTAAAAACGCGGCTTTTCTCGCTAAAAGACATACTCTCACTGTAAATGTCCTGAATTTTACTAAGAAAACCCTCAATTCCACTGTTAATTCCATGAATAAAAGCAAAAGATTCTCTATGGCTGAAAGCATTTCCCAAGCGAATCTTAGAGAAACCTCGAATCACACATTAAATTCACCTGCGATAAAGACTTTAGCCAGTATCGCTGAAAGTTATGGGAAAGCTAATAATAATGAAAGCCGAGTTCTCAGTAAAAACGATAGTTCTATTGATAGTCAATTCAGCATTCATATCAATAATAAAGATAATAATATAGGCAATGAAAGGAAAAACTCGAATTATACTGGCAAAATGACATTGAGCGACCCTTTTGAAGAAAAACAAAATTCTTTTCTCATGAATAAACCCATCATACCGAGACTTTCGAAAGATCTGTCGAATTTCAAAAAAAGCAATTCAAAAAATCAATTAACCCCACAACAAAAGTCTCATCTCGATTTAGGACATCAAATGACCTTCCAACATGTGAAATATGAAGAACTAAAAAGACTCAAAACCATGAAATCGTTGGATTTTAACCAAAATAACAATATCAAAGGGTCTAATAATATACCCAATACTTCAATCACACCGAAAAGCGTTAAAAAAGTCAATAATAAGAAAAGTATTTCCTTTATCAGAGAAAATACAGGTCAGGTTCTCAGAGCTACGAAAACTAATGAGTTTTCTGCAGGACAATCAGATGACACCTTTAATAACAACAACTTAAATAATGATATCAAGGATATTGTTGGGATTCCTGAAAACATATTGAAAGAGGAATCTCCTTTATTAGATATAAATTTAGCGAACCAAATGAAAACCGAAAAGGCGGTGCGATTCATACAAAACACCTTTCGTAAGATCTTGGAGCGGAAATTGAATTATGTGAAGCATATGATGTCAGATGCTCGATATTCAAATGAAACTAATATGAAATTGGCGAATGAAATCGAGGGGAAGATTTCTAATCTCAAGATAAAAGAAGTGATCTCATTGCTTAGAGGAGCGAAAACTACAGTTCATTATTTAACTTTCCAAGAGATCTTGGCCTTGGATCAATTTCCCTTACGTTTCTATTCCAATTTCCTCATTGGATTCGGGGCAAAAAGCGTCTTTTGGCTTTTAGATCGTTGTATTCTTCAAGAGGAATTCAAATTAGTCCTTACAGATCCTAATGATATCAACGTAAATGATGAATGGAGATATCATGATAGTTTCCTCTTGATTCTCCAATTGAGGAATTCGATAAATCGCGATTTTCGGCTCGAAATCCGCACGAAAGAACGTCTTTCCATCGAAAAGTCTAAAAACAAATATATTTGGAAAGTCAACAATCTGATAATAGACGAATGGCTAGGAAAAGAGGGCTTCATGGATTTCTATAGGACTTTTCTCAAGGAAAGAGAAGAAAAAGATCTAGAAAATAAGCAAATTCTGGCTTTTTATCGAATTCATGATAAAAAAATGACGGAATCTGATAAAAAGGAGCTTTGGGGGTTTAGAATGAGATTGATATTTCTAATAGAAAAAGCCGCGATTTTGGTTAGAAAACCAGTGGGTTTTAGTTGGAGATTCCAAGGCTTTTTCAAAGAAAACCCTAATTATTCGAATATTAATACAGAAAGAGCTTGTTTATTAAGAGAAAGAGCTATTATAAGACGATATTTGGCTTGTTCTATTGGAAGAAATCTAGGCATTTTCCTTAGTAAATATGGATTGGAAAAGATCATTAGAAATGAAGACCCCACAACAGATATTAAGCTTTTTTATGAGAATTTCGAGCCTTGGCTGAAGGAAAACACCTTCGAAATCCTCAGGAATAATGGCCAAAGGAAATTAAGAGGCCTTTTTAAGACAAAAGCGTAATTTTTAAATGTTTTTTCATTAGAAAATAGAGACTTTTTTCATATAGGAACTCTGAGAAATGGTCAAAAAACGATACTTCGGCTTATCGAAACAACAAATCCAGGTTTTTGAATCTAAAGATTCAAAAACCGCCCATGCAAATCGAAATCGATAATTCATTGAATTTCGCTAGTTTCCATATGAATTCCCCTACGAAACCCTTTAATCTCTTGAATTTCGATCTTTTGAATAAATATAATCTCGATGATGAAAATTCAGATAGCGAATCTCCTAAATCCTCATTGATTAAGAAAAAATCCTCACCCAAAATCAATATTTTATTTCCTCATGAAGGAGGACTAAAAAATGAACAGATTGGGGTTGATGAAGAAAAAAAGGACGGACGGATGGAAATATCTTTGGATGCCTCGCCTCTTCTTGAAAGCCAAGGAGGGATGTTGATTACACCGAAAATGGAAACCAGCGGGAATTTGAAGGTATTTTTATGTTTTTTTATTGATTTTTATTTATTTTTTATTGATTTTTATTGATTTTTATTAATTTTAATTGATTTTTATTGATTTTTCTGGATTTTTAATTGAATCATAATTAATTTTTATAGATGTTTATTGATTTTTATTGATTTTTCTATATTCTTATGTATTTTTAATTGATTTTTCTCGATTTTTATTGATTTTTCCCCATTTTTATTGATTATTAATTGAATTATAATTGATTTTTAAAGCTTCCCGGGCATCTAGTGGATGACAGTCTAAATATATCTCATCGTCCTTTTATCCGTATAGAAGAGCCATATAATAATCCCTTAATCCATATCGAAGAGCATAACAGTTTCGAGAGATCTGCTTGTTTTGTCCAGGAAAAGCTGTTTTCTGGTAATATTCCCAACCCTAAATCAAACCGTCGAAACAGTGTCTACGTTCAGACTAAGCCTAGACATAGTTTCCTTCGAATATCTCCAATGAAAGTGCCTCTTCAAGGCAAAGAAACCTCAGATTTCTTGGATTTCTCTCATAAACCAATAAATATCGATATTTTCCCTATTAAAAGCTTCCGCAGAAACATTGAAATCCCTATGAAATTCTTGAATCCTTTCTATAAAGATCATCTAATCTTACAGAATATCGTGAAAATCGAAAAGAGTTTCTTCCAATTAGGCATTTATTTCGAAATAAAAGCAGAAAGTCCTGAAAATTTCAAAATCTTACATTTGAGCAATGCCGAACAAGCTGAAGAAACACTGAATAGAAGAATGGAAGAATGGCAAATCCTCATAAAACTCTCACAATTCAGAGAAACTCCCAAATTCACTGAGGAAATCCATTTGACTTTTAAACGATTCCTTGAGATTTTCTTATCAAATCAGTTGTTTTCTTGGGAAAAAACCTTGAAATTTCTATATAATCGAGGTTTTTCTCTTCAGGATCAGAAGATTATATTACAGAAATCTTTGAATCTCTTCAAATTAGAGAAATGTCGTATAATTTTAAAGGATTCTTCAGAGAAAACCCTAGAAAATCAAGCCGAATCCTTCGATTCAATAAGTCCTTTACGATATTCCTTGACTGGAGATGGTTTTTCCTCAGAAAATGATAAGATTCCTGAAAATTGCTTGAAAAACCAATTGAAATCTCAAGAAACCATTTTTAAAAGGCCGAATCATTATATTGTGACCTTTGAAGATAGTATTAAGACTTTGACTCATTATAACACGATAAAATTCCTTAATAGAATGACTTATTATCTGAGAATCGCGTTACTTAATCAGAACAAATTCATAAGAGTGAATTTCATTAATCCAGATAATGGGAATTCTCATATAAAAGTCAGTTATTATGAGCCAATGAACGCCATTAGAGAATATTGTATTGTGATTAATGAACGAGATATTGAGAAAATCATCAATGTCTTACAAATAAGCGGGGAAAAAGTCAAGAGGAAAATCCTCAATATGTATTTAAATATCAGGAATGATCTCGTTGGTCGGAAACCTTATTTCTTTAAGGAATGGCCAATTCGGAAATCCAGCACTAGTCCGAATAATCAAAGCCTTATAACGAAACAAAATTGGCAGGCTTTAAAACTTATCACGATCTCACAACATAATGATCCTTTTATTAAGACCTTTTATGAATCGAAGACCTTTTTCGAGCCTTTTAAATTAGATATTCTAGGTAAATGCTATGTTAAAATCACTTATTATAAGCCGAATGAGAAATTTATGTCAAATCTTGATTTAAAGCAGAAGGTTTTCTTTAAATTCGAGTTCTTCCCTTATTCCTCAAAGACGAAAGTCTACAAATTTCTCATCAGTTTATTCGATATTAACGATTTATTACAAATAAAGCTTCGATTTGAAAACGAACGGGTCCTTATTCTTTCACTTAATAGACTTATATTGAAAAGACTTCGATTGATTAAATGCGATCTTTATCATACTTTGATGCTTCCGTCTCATGAATTTTCCTTCCATAATAAGAAATTCCTCAATTATAGGATGAAATTCAGGAAAATGGCCTATGAAGATAAAGAAATCGTCACTTTCCTGCAAAAAGAATATGCGAGTTATCGCACTATTTTCCATATAATCAAGAAAATACAAAGAGAATTTTGTATGATATCTGTCCAAAAACACAATTTCCTACAACATTGGGTCCTTAAGATCTATGTTATTAAGAGCAATAGACGATTTATTTGTTATATCGCGAATGAGGATATCATAAAGATGAATTCCGATTTCCTTGAGATGTTATTTCCCTTTGAAATGGAAAGTCTGAATCAGATCCTCACCAAATCTACTGATAATATCAAATATGATCGATTTTCGGAAAATTATAAAACGATGCGTTCTGGCATTTTCCATTCTTTCCATTCAAATGATAATATCAAATATGATGAATCTTTAAAGAAAAGACATCCGTTTATTGAAATGAGATTTTGGGAGGATTTATTGGATAATATGCAATTATCTTTGAATGCGAATGGAAAATTGAGATTGAAAATCAACACTTTTAAAGGAATCTTGCGGGAATTCCTCTTTCATGACATTTTACAAAAACTCAATCCCGAATCTTTGATTTTCTTGGAGGTTTTCTTTGAAAGTCGGAAATCCAAAACACCCATTAATATCTTCAATAAATTGCCGAATATCACTTATAATTCAGCCAATCATTATAATATTTATATCAGATTGACGAATTTACAACATTTAGGCATTTCTAATGAGAAATTCACCTTAAGAGATTTGATTTATAGCTATTCTTTAGATCTTTTGAACCAAATAGACACTAATAAACTTGCGAAAACCGTGTTCCTCCAATCAGAATTGAAGAATTTAGGCAATTTCTTGAAATTTAAGCTACAAAGCAGTGATTTCAATAGAAATCTATTAGAAATAGTCGAATCTTTGAATAATTCGAAGAAGGAAATTGTTATTAAGAAAGATCTCACTGGAAAAGCCTTAAAACGGTTGAATTGTAGTATAAGCTTGCAAAACATCAATTTCAATAAAGAGAAAAAATATGTCTTGATTTATAAGGCCGTTTTCACTTTGAGGCCTTTGAAAATGGTCACTGTGAGTTTTTCTGTGCATAAATTGATTTTTTATGTGGAAATCTATGATCTTAAGAATTGCCACACTTTTTCCAAAAAATTTCCAATGTTTGTTGTTAAAAATTATATGCCTTTCATCAAAGAAATGTTATCATGGAGCTTGTTTTATTTAATTGGGGAAAGAATGATTCAAATTTTCAAAAACAGTCTGATTGTGGAAAGTTTCATCAAATGCAAATGAAATGGATTTAAGGAGATTTTAATCAGAAAAATGTCTAAAAATAAAGAATTTTTTTTCTTTGTCATGCAAAATATTAATTATGTTAAAAAAAATAAAAAAAAGGTTAGTTGTAAAAGAATTCTGAAAAATTTAAAAATATTTTTTTTTTAATATTTTTTTTTAATAAATACATTTTTATTAATTTTTTTTTTATTTCGATAAAAAAATACTATCCTTAGAAAATGCATTTTTTATTAAACTCTCAACAGTAAATAAAACGTTTTTATAGAATCCAAAATGTCAAAATTCCAACTTCCGAAGCTCAACTCCCGTCTCGAGGTCCTTAAAATGTTGGAAAATACAAACGATGATAAAAGGTTCATATATTCTTCCTTTCCTTTTACCTTTTTTCCAAAATAGTGTTAAATCCAAAATGAACATCTTTCCACAATCAAGTAAATCTTCAAATTTTCTGCCTTATCATCAAGAAAGAGATTCAATCGGACGTTTAATTTCCGTATAAATCAATTATTTTCAAACTTCTTAACAATTTTTAAGAAAAATGTTGAAAGCATTTTAGCACATATACCTGAAATCAAGAAAATTAAGATAATACCTTGCGAAAAAGATGACAAAAATTGCCATTTGATAAGAAAAAACCACCTGATTTTCCCAGATGGTCGCAAACAGCCCAACTTTAGCACGACAAATTGCAAAAGATCAAGGATTTTCCATTCTTTTTCCACAAAACTCAGCGAAAAGACGTCTTTATTCTTGTCAAATGATGATAAAAGTTTGAGTAAAATCCTTCAAATCCACCCTGAAACTACAAAACACATCGAGAAACCCGAATTCAAGAAAGAGTCCATGGATCTCGATCAAGACAATTTAAGTTTTAATTTTCTTTTCTATTTCCTGAATTTTCGTAAAAATTCAATAATAGTCTATTTGACTTTGCAAAATGAGGAGCTTTCTACACGAAAATCCACTGATGTCCCAAAAAATTTCAAATACAATGAGGCAAGAGCAGATAATGTGGCAGCGAAATTTTATAGGTTTTTACCGAAAATCCCAAAAAGAAGAGATCGGAAAAAGGTTTTTAAAATAAAAAAAAATTAACAAATTCCAAAAGCCGAACACTGAAATGATGATAGAACCAGGACCCGGCTTTTATAACCCGGACTATTCATTTGTTTTGAAGAAATTCCCAGCAATTAAATTCCCAATAATCAAAGAAAAACCTTTGGAAATAATTCCAAAAGACAAAATGTTTGATTTTTTTTGAAGAAAATAAGCAAATTTTTATTGAAATTTCATAAATTAGCATTTTTAAAAAAACGTGGAAAGAGAAAAAAAATGATGATTTCGAATTTGAAAGGGAATTTGCACGGGTTTTAAAGGGAATTGATGGTAATCTGCTAATTATTAAACAATACTTAAGTTTTTTTTTTAAGAACAAGCTAATAATGAAATAAAAAAGACAAGGAAGAGTTTAAAGGATAATTCTTTGGATTGGGTGATTTTTGATCAGAAATTTGTGGATGATTATAATTTGGCAATGAAAAAGAACATCAAGAATGTGAAGAACATTTTGCAAAAAATCAAAGATAGCACTCGATTAATTTTCTAAATTTATCTAGTTAATTTAAATATTGTCTACTATCCCCAAAAATTTTTAATTTCGTAGTCATTGGCAAAAAAATTATTACTTAATATTAATAATAATAATAATAATAAGAATAAGAATATATGGAAATACAAACAATCGAATTCGAGGCAAGTCCTCATAAAACCTTTATGAAAACCAATAAAAAACACAAATTTCTCTACTATGCCTTAATATTGTTTTTCATAAGTAAAGATAATAATTTATATTCATTCTTTAATATGTTTCATAGTTTTTGTTGGGTTCTTCATCGCAATTTCAATCATCATCTTTAAGAATCTGAAGAAAGAAGTACCCAATCAACTGGTTCTATTTCATCAGGATTCTAAAGGAGACGCTTATAAAATCCGCTTGAACAGAAAAGACAAGATTTTGACAAAGAAGAAATTAGAAAAAAATGAAATATTAGCAAATCTGGGGTTTTTTGCAACTATTTCTTTAAATAAAATTCAAGAGGAAGAAACATTTGCTCATGATTATCAAAGAGAATTAAAGAAACTTGAGAGCCGAACCACTATTGTCCAGGAAGATCATAATTCAAAACTGTCATATTTATATTTCAAATACCATTATATCAATTACACGCAATGTTTCTATTATGAAAGCTTAGACCATTCAGACCTTTTAAATTTAGTCAATTTCCTTTCAATTCATGCATATTTCTCAGATGAACCCAATCAGAAAATTAATTATTTGGGCAAGGAAATAGAAGTCACTCTGGAAAACTCACAAATTACATCAATAACCCTAAATACCAATGAGAAATATTATTTTTCATATAATGAAAATTTTGAAAATCCAGAAGATTTTGCTTTTCCTCTTGATTTATCAACATGTTTCTTCTATAATCTTACAACTCAAGCCCCAGAACCCACATATTCATTATCTATAGACGAGTCCCTTTCTGAAGAAATTTATTCAAATTATAAAACCAGATTCCTTTCACAATATGACACTCTCCTCATTAACATTCCAAATAAAAACGATTCTGAAGAATTTGCTTTGTCCTTTGATTTTTGTGGGAATTGGTGTGGACCACATTATGGTGGATTAGACGACACTCAATGCCAAGACATATGTTCTTTAAATCTTGATCTTCCTTCTCAAGAATGTGTCCAATGTCGACCACCTTTAAGTGATGTTGATTCGATCTGTATGACTCATGATTTTTGTTGTAAAAAGACTTATCAAATAAATCAAAATATTTGTGGCGGGGAGGTGTTTTCTTATGATTGCGATTGTCATAGGAATATGAGGAAGAATCTCGCTAAGATAGAATGGAATTTACATCAGGAATGCAATTTTGTGAAAAAAGTGATGATGGAAATCGCATTTACTTTTTTGAATTGCAGATGTCGGAGCGAAATTTTTGGGGTGAAATTTGATAAATGCGTGCCTTTGTTTTTATGTCCGGAATAATTTTCATAAAGAAATGCTTTATTATTAATTGGTTATTTAAGAAAAACAATTCAGCGAGGAAATATTTTCACTTTTTTAGACAAATACAATATAAAATTCCTAAAGTTTAAAAGTTTTTCGAAAATAAAATAAAATTGTTTTTACATAATTTTTTTTTCTTCAAATCAGAAATAAAAAAGTGTCTGTTTTTTTAGGATTTTTTTTTTCATTGAAAAAAAAACTAAAGTCACAAATTATAAATACTAATGTAAATAACCCAACAACAAAAAAATCGTCAATCTTCCATAATGTTATAATCTATCTCTCAGATATGATTTTTTTTTCGTTTCTTGTACATTTCAAATTCGTTCGTTTTTTTTATTTTATTTTCTTCTTCTTCTTCGTATTCTAAATATACGTAGCCCATTCCTAACTCTTTCTGTTCATCTAATGATTGCTCCTGATAAATCATCTTCTTGGTGCTCACCTTTCGAATCAAATCCAAATTCCCAAACATCTTCTCAACATCTTTGATTGTTTTACGCTTGGTATTTAGATTCTCCAATGGGCCTGTCTGACATCTATAATGATGGACTGATGTGTTCTTGTATATCTTTGAAAAATGGATTTCTAAGCTTTCCCGATTGAAATAAGGGTTTTTCTCTTCTTCATTGTTTTGGTATTTTCCTTCTAGAAATGAAAGATGACTAATTAGCATGATTTTTTTTTTGTTTAATAAAATTCGAAATGGAATTTTAAAATTTGAAATAAAGATCTTCAAAGGTTTTGATTTTACGGCTGATTTCTTCATTTATTGAATTTTAGCTTTGTTTCAATGTTTTTGGATCCATATAACACAGAATTTATTATGATTGAATTAAATTTCATAATAGAAATAATTAAATTTTTTTTTTTTTTTTTTTACTCTCAATAAACAAATAATATGTCTATAAGTATAAAACAATAACGATGGGGAACTGTGGTTCCCCCCAAAAAAACTAGTATAAATATTTTCAAAAGCCTATTGGCTACTATAGACCTTGATTTTCTTGAACCTCTGTTCTTCCCAATTATCGTCTTCCTCTTCTTCCATTTCTCGGGTTTCCAGCCCTATAAAGGTCCATCTTAAAGGTGCTTCATCGAGTTCTTGATTTTCTTGGAGATCTTCTTGTATTGAAACCCTATTTATGCCTAGAATTAACTTGGAAACATCATTTTCTTCTGTCGATTTCCTTTTTTGACCGATTGTGGGTAATTTACCATGAGAGATCGTCGTTAGGTATCTCTTCTTTTTTTTCTTGATGGAGTTTTCAGTCTCAAGGATAAGAGTTTGGCTGGAGTAGTTGCAGGGAATTCTCTCTTGTTCTTCTTCTTTCTGGTTACCTTGTTGGATCGTCTCAATGAATTCAGTATATTCGACCATTTATAAATGTTTTTTTTTAAATTTTAGCTCAGGAAAATTATAAATTTTGGCTTTGTGAAGATTAGATATTTTAAGAGATATTTGGTTTGTTCGAGATCAACTCGAAAATAAGACAAAATTTTATTAAAAAATTTTATAATTTGGAATTTTTGATAAACTGGAAATTCACAAAAATAATTGCAAATTTTAGTTGATATTATAATTTTTTTTTAGAAAATGTAAAAATGTAAAAATTAAAAAATTCTTCAAAAACAAAAATTAATTTTAGGTAAATTTTTTTTTTAGCAATCAACTTGAATTCATTTATTTTAATTTCCCAATATTATATCTTTTGTTTTCCAATTGTATTTCTTCTAATCGATATTTAAAATAATCATCAACAATTGCTTTCATTGTATCAAACCATTGGAAAAACACTTTCTGAATCATATCAAAAAACTTCCCTAAAATGGTTTTCGCACCTTCCACAATTTGGTTGACAATAGAACTCAAAGAATTCAATTCAGCAGGCATATCTTGATGAAAAAAATTGCTGAAAAATTGAATTACTAAAGAAAAACAATTGGAGATTTTATCAATGAAATTATTGCCAACAAGAGTAAAAGAATTACTCAGATCATCAAGAAATTTACTAGAAAAATTACTAATATTAGTCAAAATCGCTAGGAAATCAATATTACCATCAGTTATTAGCAATTGGGTAAAAGAACTCATAGTGTTTAAAGGGAATTGGAAGCAATAAACCAGTAAATCTATTAGTTTATTAATAATATTCTCAAAAAAAATGAGCAAATCTTTGAAAATACTAAGACTATCCATAGAAAAATCGAATAAATCCTTTAAGCCATTTAAACATAAGCTTGAAATACCAGAAACGACACTTTGGAGAAATTGCGCAGACATTGTGAAAAATGAAACTATTAAATTTTTCATCAAATCAAAAAAAAGACTTAAAAACCCTTGCAAAAAAGCCAGAAATTCCTTCAAGCAAATCTCGAAAGAGTTGAAATAATCATTCACAATCACCACCCATAAATCTCCAAAAGACTTCAGAGTTTTAGAGCCCATATCCTTAACCAAATCAAAAAAATCTCTCATGAGCCCTAAAATAGTCTCAAATAATTTCCCCATAATTTCCTTTATTGCCTCAAAAAACTTATTAGTTCCATTAACCAGCACATTTCCTTCAAGATCAATGAAATATCTAGCAATAGTCTGGACCATCCCAAGAAAATCATTGATCATTTTCTCTAAATAACTCCACATTTCACTCCATCCTTTTTCCACATTATCATTGAAACTCCTGATACAGACACTTATGGTATCATTAACCTTATTAACTAAATCCGTAAACAACACTTTCATCATATCATAATTATCTCTCATCATATCTCTAAAGCCTTCCAAAGTTGCAACCCATACTTTATTGAAAGTTTCAAAATATCCCTTTATACTCACTGTCAAAATCTCAACCACTCGATCAATAAGTTCCAACATCAATTTACCAAACATATCATAATAATCCTTCATCATGGTTCTGAAAGCAGTTAAAGTCTCAGACCATACCTTTTCAAAATCCGCGAAATATCCCTCTAAACTAAACCTGATAGTATCCATCACCTTGGCTATGAAAAGAGTGAAAAGATCTGTGAACATCT
>Ga0302186_10001780_pt1 | contig 17314 bp, 15 predicted proteins | sample II_Bog_E1_2_FD_198782 | JGI IMG/M metagenome (GOLD analysis project Ga0302186, IMG submission 198782) | Peat permafrost microbial communities from Stordalen Mire near Abisko, Sweden - II_Bog_E1_1 | ecosystem: Environmental > Terrestrial > Soil > Wetlands > Peat | place: Sweden: Abisko...
CCCAACCCCGTAGGAATTATATGGAAACAATATTCAACTTCTTTTCTTTTAATAAATTTAAGACATTTTTATCTTTTTCATCAATTTTAGACAACATTCAATATTATTCATTAACTCATGATTTATTAAATCGGTAAAGTAATTGTAAATAATTTATACAGATATCAATTATACAAAAATTATACAAGATATAAGAATTTATCTTTCATATTTTTTATGAATTACTGCAAAATATCAAAATTTTTGCTTTAATTAAAAGCAGTTATTATTACAATTAAATTTGAATTGATAATGCACTCTTCTAGGGCAGTTAAAAAAATGAAACAATATCTAAAATCTTATGTAACTTGCAATGGAAGGATATGCAAGGAGCTGCAATAATTTACTTTACTCTTCAAAAATCATGATATCATCAATCAGTTTTCTTCCTTAATAATTAAAAAAATGAGTGCAGTAGCAGCTTTAAAGATGTTAATACTCTTGCATCGGATGATTATAGAGAACGTAATTACGAGCCCAATTGTGTTTTAGGTGACCAATAAAATGAGTATTATCGTCAATGACGATTTTGATATTTTTCTTGAAAAGAAAATTCTCACTTCTTACAAACTATACATTCAAAAACGATCGATAATAGATCCACCAGCGACTGAAAAAATCCAAACACAAAATGAAGATAAAGTCTATCAATTACTAAATTTAATAAATTTAGGAACGAGTTTTACACATTTAATTTACATAATGGGTCGGTATTACGCCGAAAAATACAAGTTTATCATTGACTTCAACATTACCTTAGCGATAGATATTAAAAATCTGTATAATGAGATGATGGATAATATAAGAAGGCCATCAACGTTTTAAATGCTTTATTAAATTGAAATCGTACACGAGCATATGTATCTTGTTTACTACAATTGCTATTTTTATAATTATGTCAAAAATTTGGCTCCGAAATGGGTCTTCACTGATCTCACTTTAGGTACACCACCCAAAAAAATATCTGAAAATCGAACCATTATTTAAATTGAATAGCCTTCCTCACTAAAAGATTAACTCTCTACGGGTACGCCTAAAAAATTGATTCCTTCTTCCTCTTCTTCTGGTTCACATTAATCGACTAATAACTAAAATAAATTATCAACTGATCAAATTGAGGTTTAGATAAGTATGTTTGAAGACTGCACATCAATTAAAGATGAATGTTAAGAATAGAAATCAAGGATGTAGTTAATATTGAGTATGTAAAGAGTTGTGTCATCTTTTTCTGAATAATGATTTTAATTAGCTTATGTAGCCTTCTTTTAAATATCCTTGCTATTATTACCTTCACTCTATCTTTTTTCTATTTTTAATCAAAAAATATGTAAGGATAATCAATCTTTTATCTTCGTTACACTATTTCCTATTTATAATTATTGAGCTTTACCATGAACATTACCATACCATATCAAAATATATTAGGGCTCGCTTTTTCATTAGCAGGGCTGGCGCTGGTAGCTCCAGTGGCATTTTTCTTTCGTAATTATTCTCTTACCCTTGATGCTGCTCAGCTTTTGTATGCTTTTGTAATGGTCTTGGCTCCAGGATCATCGCTCTTTTCAAATAATTTAGGAGCAGGATGGCTGTCTTTTATGCCTAACTTCTTAAATTGTAACAATGGAAACTATTCTTGCTTATATGGAAATCTTCTTTCACCGCTTATATGTTGGAGTGGTGCAGTAATCATCCTATTTTTTATCTTCAAACTCATAGCAATAAAAAAACCCAAACTAACTTATCAACCTTTTTATACATTTTTCAAAGGTTTTTTAAGATGGACTCTTCCTCCATTGATTTATGATTCAACAACAGTGTTAATAAAATCTCTCCAGGCACAAAAATTTACTTCTGATTTCATTGTTTCTGCAGTAGTGCTAGGATTCTTGATCTTAGTCGCATTTATTGAGTTGATTGGCTATAAATGTCTTGAAAACAAGAATTAAAATATTTGGAAAAAATGGATATAATTTTTTAATCATGCTCGAATTATAATAATGATGGCTTTGTTAGTTCTTAGTACACTCATAAATGTATCAACCAAGTACATTCTATATGCCCCTATCCTGCTCTATGATATCATATATCTCATCAAGTATAGTTTTTCTTTTAAAGTGGTTTAAAGGATTATCTTCATTCTCAGCGAGTGTACTTTCATCACCATCTATACTCTCTTTTTGTTTCAACAAAGCTATATTCTGCAATATAGTTTAGATTTTTTGGCACTAGCATTCATTACTTTTCTTGAAATTTTGATGCTCTTTGGTAAAATTTATGCCCACTGCAAAAGTTCAGGATAAGACAATAGTGAAGTTGCTCCTTAATTGATTTAGGAAAGATCAATTGACTAAGCTCGTCCATCAAAGAAATAAAATGAAAAAGCAAAGGATAAAAAATTGAACAGTTTTATTGCAGATGCAAATCTAGTGGGCGAGGCATCATATTAATCATTGAGTCCAAAAAGCCCTGGCAAAGGCGCCAATAATTAGCGCCGTAGACGTTGATTTAATAATTTTTATCTAAGTAAAGATGTGATGTAAACAATGAAAAAATAGCAAACATAATATGATTTAATGGATTTCTGATATAAATCCAAATTGTAAATATACTTTTACTTCATTTAAAGAATGAAGAATATAGTTTCATTTTAATTAATTACTTTAATAATTTTATCAATGGAGGCCCTCATCGTCTCTTCTCGCTCAATCAATCAAGATAAACTCTTCCAAAAGCGACAAGATAGTCGGTATGAAAAGCATATTCGTCAATTGTAGCTCATACAAAAGGAACGACTCAGCAAATTTAATGATTGGAATAAAGAAGTTAAAAATATTTCAAGTTCTTTAAGGAAAGCTAAGTCAGCTGCCAAGCTATTTCAAGAAAAAGAGGACCAGACCATGCAGAAAAAAGAGAATTTCAATATGTTCAAGCGTATTTTGCATCTCGAGCCAACAATGAAAGTTAATGATAAGTTTCAGTACGTCGGGAGTAATAAATGGAGTATGCACAAAAAGAATCAAGAAGAAAAGATAAAAGAGGAAAACAAGTCTATAGTATAAAAAGTTATGCTGCAACAGCTTGAAGTCAAAGACTATAAAAAGAAACTTAAAGAGGAAATTAAGGATTACATTGAACGTAGAAACAGCATCCGCAGATTTAAGCCTCAATAGGATAAATCCAAAAGGAGTTTTTCTGAGAAACACCGAACTTATAGCGAAGCCAATGTAAAAAAAATATAAATAAACCTTCAATCCCTTCAAAAGCAGAAAATGAAGAGAATTCTACAAAAATTGTCTCCAGAGGCTCTCGACAGCAAATAACCCAGTAAAACACATCGTTGATAAATGTAATTAATCTTTGATAATTAAAGACCTTTATCAATATGAAATCAACATAATATAATCTATTAATAGTGGATTACAAGGGTATAGCCATAATATATATATTTAAAAATTCGATGCAGGTGCCAAATTATTTCAAAACTTTATTTCATTGCTTCCAAGTTTGCATTCAATCAAATACAGTGCTTTGCCTTGATTAATAAATGTATTATGAGTCTTGTTAACCATATAAATGCCGCTTTTTATTTCATTTTAAATTTTTGTCAATTTTGCGCCCATAGTTATGAAATCAAAAAACACAAAAAATTGGACTGATTTTAACATTTTTTAAATTTTTATTAAACAAAACATAATTATTATCAATCCAATCAAAAAAATTCCTTTTAAAATATTTGTTGAGGATCTTTCTAAATGGGAAGTAATTGCAAGAGGTATCTGTTCAAAATAAGTATTTGTTAGATCATATCCATTTAATTTTCACTTATTTAAAATATCAATATGACTTAATTATTTCAGAATCATGAATATTTTGAAGGATAAATAATAATAAAAATAAATAACATGATCTTCCTATGAAAAATGTCCTTCTTTTTTGTTTTAGTCATATTTTAATATGTTTGTCTCTCCTTTCATTTGGAGTCACTTTGAAAAAATTCGGATATCTGAGCTTATTTGAGCTTAGATTAATAATTATTGAAAATTTTTTGCTTTTTTTTCATGATGATGATCGAACCTTTATTTTGAGGAATATTGGGAGGTGTTTGGGCCACTATTATCGTATTTAAATCTAAATGAAATATTTAGTATAGATTAGTTTTTGTGGACAGTTCGTAAGGACCTTTTATGATAAATTCAAATGATTGATTACAAAATTGGGAATTTATTTCTTTGTTTTTTCATATTTTAAATCTAATAATGGTCTTAGAATCCATAAATCAAAATCATATCAAATCATTTTAAAATAGCTCCATGATCAAACTCTGAGCTAGTCTAATTTTATAGTTGATATCATTCAAATGAATGTTCCAATTTATTCAAATTCTTTATCAATATAAGCTCACAGTCTTTGATAATAGCATATAATTAAATAAAACATTGAGTATGAATTCAAACAAAGGCACTCGCTATTTTTACTTAAATGCAACCAATATATAAGACTCTCCTCAGCAGAGGTATTAAGAATCTGAATTTCTAAACAATTTAGAGTTTTACCCCAATGATATGTTTCAAATGAGGGCCTTAGAGGAAAGACAGGCGGATATGATGGACCTCATAGAGCAGGGAATGCCAGAAATGGAGGTGGATGATACTGATAAATACTATCAAACCCGACCATCTTAGTTGGAATTTGAATCATCAAAGGTATGCGATTTTACTTTAAAACAATAAAATGAGATGCTATAATAAAATATTAGCAATAAAAATGAATAAGAAATTATACATCCTTCCGACCAAAGACTCTACCATTATAACTAAGGACACATCAAATACATCTCCTCACTCAAAACTCCTATTTTTGGCCAAAACACTCGATTTGACAGGACTAAACGGAAAACAGCCCATGAAGGGTATTTTCCCTGCATAGCTAGAAGCATGAAAAGATTCAAAAAGAATAAATTGGATACTGGTTATGCTAAACGATTTGATCAAAGATTACAGAAAACTCTAAGAATTAGGGCATTGGAGGAGAAATAAGAGAAGGCCATGACTTTATAGGCCCTCATGCAGTTGAACAAGGCTAGGAGCGGAGGTCAAGACAGTTAAATCTTGGATAATTTCTAAAAGAGATACAATTCTAAGCGTCATTGGGCTATTTTGTTGAAGCGATTCGTCTCATCTTAAGAGAGAGATGAATCTTCAGATGATAGTAGTTCATAACATTGATTGATCCTTTGATATTCCTATTTCAAATAACTATCAGTTTGATCTTAACTTTGAAATTGGTGATGCCCAGCACATCAGTTTGTTAATAATAATTTAATTGATAGTTAACCGCGAGGACGATCATATATAATAATAAAATATTAACTATAATTTGATTTAATCATAGGAAAATTGATTGGCAGATCATCTTTGACTGATTTGTGAATTTTGGGTAAAATTGTATTAATTTATTCATATTGAAAGATTATAATGAGCTCCCTATCATAATATTGATTTTATTGATTGAAAAGTTAATAAAATATAAAATAAAAAGATCATCAACATTACAAAGAATAATTAAATAACTGGTAAACACCCAACACCTTGATTATTCGATTGATACAGCTGGAAAATCATAAAATTAATTAAATGATTTAAATATCGAAGTCAAAGATGATAAACCAATGTTTTAATAATCTATCCAATGGAGTGATCATCATTTATTTTACGACTTCGAGTTATGTTAAGCAGTCAAAAAATGTGGCATGAACAAAATACATGATGTTTTAAATTTAGTTTTAACTTTACCCAATAATTGATTAAAAGCAATTGATTGCCAAAGAGACTAGAAATTTCTTAACAATCGATAAAAACATAAAAATTGGTCTTGAGATCAAAAATTATTTAAATTTATTCTGTCTAATAAAAGATCCAGTCTAATCATTCATAGAGAATTTATGAACAATTCCAAACGAACCCACATTATTCTTTTCAATATTCACTCTATTGAAATATGTATAATATGATGATCACTATATTTTGCATCTAAAGTTGTTAGGGATATTTTATAATAGACTGATGGACGAGGAAGATCTTTATGATGAGTTTGGCAACTACATCGGCCCTTAGATCGTCAGCGAATCAGAAGAGGAGGGATAAGTTGAAGAGAAGAAGGAAGAAATCCCCGCAGGTGTGGAGAAAGTCTTACAGGTGTCTAACTAGCACCGAATAGTGTTACATGAGGATAAGAAGTTCTATCAGTCGCATCAGGAGATGTACCCTGAAGCTGAGATTATGATTGAACAGGAGGACAGGCAAACCCTCGAAACTCCACTGGTAAGTACTGAGGCCGAAAAGCGTTATGATTACGAATAGCCTCTCCAAACTTACTATGACAAGCAATATCTTTTGGATCTTATGGGCAACAACGCCCTCATTCGTAATGTTTGCGTAGCTGGGCATCTTCATCATGGAAAAACACTTTTGCTGGACATGCTGATACAAGATACCCATTTGCGTAAGCCCACTTGGAATCTGGAAAAAAATTATCGTTGGCTAGACTCACGGATTGATGAACAATCAAAGCAATTGTCTATCAAAGCAGCACCTATCACTCTACTGCTGCAAGATCTACGCGATAAACACTATGTATTTAATTTTATAGACACACCTGGCCATCCTAATTTTCTGGGAGAGGTAGCAGCAGGGCTGAGAGTTTGCGAAGGCGTAGTACTTGTCGTCGACGCCATTGAAGGAGTTATGCTGATGACTTAAAAATTGGTTAAACATATTATACGAGAAAAATTGCCAGTTGTAGTGGTGATTAACAAGATAGATCGATTGATAGTGGAGATGAAGATTCCTCCAGAGGATGCCTATCTTAAGATAAAGCATACTTTGGAAGAAATTAACGGTCTGTTCCTGAAATATTCGCAACAATTGGGCATGTAAAATAATTATCTGTTATCACCTATTGCTGGCAACGTCATTTTTGCTTCTGCATAATACAGTTTTATGTTTTCGCTCCACTCATTTGCCCTTAAGTATCAACAGCTGTTTCCGTCTGTTGACTCTTCTCAGTTCAAACAAATTCTTTGGGGTGACTATTACTTTAATCATTAAACGCGTAAATTTCAGCGAACTCCTGCGGCAGATCGTAAGCGTACTTTTGTCGAGTATGTTCTCTAACCTCTTTATAAAATATTTGCTCATACTGTAGGAAAAGATCGTGCCTAATTATAGACTTTCTTGGAGCGCAATTTGCAAATTGGGCTTACTCCAGAATAATACAGACTTAACATCAAGACTATGATAAAATTAATAATGCGCCGTTACTTTGGAATCGCCAAATGCTTTGCTGAAAGTTTAGTAGCTCATTTTCCCCCACCCAACCAACGTGCAGCTCAGCTCATTCAAACTTACTATCGAGGAGCACAAGGTGATTTCAGATCAGATGTTAGCAAAGGAGATAAGACAGGCCCTTTACTTATTAATATCGTCAAGTTATTTCATAATATGGATTATAAATCATTTAGTGCATGGGGAAGAGTCATCTCTGGAACTATAAAAAAAAATGATCAACTTCGTATCATGGGAGAAAACTATATGTCTGGTGATGAAGAGGATCTCTTTGTCAGAAATGCTGATAAGCTCTTTATTTTACAAGGTAGATACAAACTGGAGGTAACAGAAGTGACAGCTGGAAATATGGTGTTGATTGGGGGTATTGATCAGGCAATAACAAAAACAGCTACCCTAACTCATGCTGAAAATCTACCTTTAGGAGTGGATATCATGCTTCCATTAAAGTTTTGGTCTCAGCCAACCATTAAAGTAGCTATTGAACCTCTTATTCCAAACTAATTGCCGAAACTAATAGAAGCCATTCGCCGTGTAAATAAGAGTTACCTTCTGCTTCATACTAAAGTGGAGGAATCTGGCGAGCATGTCCTTATAGGCAACGGCTAAATGCATCTCGATTGCATTCTACATGATATCCGCTTGCTCTATAGTGATATTGAGTGTAGAATATCCGATCCTACTGTAACTTTTAGCTAAACTGTCATTGAAACATCAGGCATTCCTTGCCATGCTGACACTCCTAACAAAAAAAATAGAGTAATTTTTATTTAATGCAGTTAAAAACTTTGGCAGGACCTCTAGAAAAGGCTATTGGTGAGACTGTTGAGAAAGAACTGCTTGATGTTAACGACCAAAAGTAAGTTCAAAAGTTCCTCGAGAATAAGTATGATTGGGATATCTTGGCATCCAGCAATGTCTGGGCATTTGGACCAGAGATTTATGGCACCAACATTCTTATTAATGACTCCCTTCCTTCAGGCACCAGTCAAGAATCACTCAATAAAGTTAGGCAAAGTGTAGTACAAGGTTTTAGATGGAGCACAAGGGAGGGGCCACTCTGCGATGAACCAATGCGTAATGTTAAGTTTAGAGTCATTGAAGCCGAATTGGCAAAAAATGCAGCTGACTGTGCACCTGGTCAAATGATCCCGACTGCTCGTCGTGCATTCTACTCTTCCTTCTTAACTGCAAATCCAAGAATGATGGAACCTGTTTACTATACTGAGATTCAATGTACTACAAAGGAAAGCATCTAGGCTGTGTTTGCAGTGCTATCAAAGAGAAGAGGCTCTGTGCAAAACGATGTGCCTAAAGTAGGTACACCGCATTACATCATTAAAGCATTTATCCCATGCATCTAAGCACTCGGTTTCGAAACAGATCTTCGAGCACATACTGTGGGACAAGCATTCTGTCTTCAAACTTTTGATCATTGGCAAACTCTTCCTGGTGACCCACTAGATAAAAGAATTGTGCTTCGTCCACTATAAGTATTGTAACCTCACTAAATCGCCCGTTAATTCATGATAAAGACGCGCAGACGTAAGGGATTGAACGAATAGGTGTCAATCGTAAAATACTTCGACGACCTGAACATAAAATAGTTGTTAAAGAACGATGCTTCCTTCAAAGATTTTATATGATCGTATATGCAAGGTATCTCCTCTATAATCGATAAATACCAATAATAACATTAAGAATGATCAACTGCCTTCAACTTGAAAGACTTATCCTGCCCAGATTATTTCTTTTCGACTCTCTTTAACTTACTGCGCGCTTTTAGACCCTTTCAATACAAATTACGACAATAGCATTTAGTCTTCAAGACTCAATAAGAGAAAGGGAATTGCCATTAAACATACAGCTTAAAATGCCAATTTCACGCAGTAAATTTACTCTTGTGTTACAGCTGAAAATCATCAATATGATGATTCCAACAGTTGAAGTAGCTGTTGATTTAACTGGGATGCATAATCGCTTTTAGTATATATTTCAAACTGAAATGGGCAGAGTCTTAGCTCATGCCAATATGATAGAGCAGATATATATTCCGAGACAGCTGTAAGTCAGCAATAATACTTCTCAGTCTTTCCTTGAAAATCACTCCAATATAACTTAATTTCAGAGAAAGGGAGAATAAAACTCACAGTTGCTAATTCCGGGGAGTTAGCAATAGGATTAGCAAAAGCTTAGCAGAAATCCATCATGCCAAACTAACAAAGACAAAGAATGGAAAGAGCATGGCACAGTCTCGGGCAGTGAAGACCTTCAATAAAATAGAGCACGCAGTTTGTAAAATTTTAAAGCATAAAATTCGCTAAATAATTGGCCCGATGGAGATCCTAAAATAAAAATATAGCCATAATTTTGAAGCATTCAATATTTTATTTTTGTTTCTGATAATATATGTGTTGAATATAAGTTGGATACATTAATAAAACAAGATGCAGTGATAGCATTTACAGCATTATTATTGAAGCAGCATATTTCTTTAATTTCACGTGATCAAATAGATCGTAAACGATTATAGCTTGATCGAGACTAATTTATTATAAAACGCACTATACCTACATTATTTTTATTGTAATTAATGAATATCGGAGCAGGAGACTATTACTCCATAGACGCATATGGATACAAAAAATATCCCAATGTTGAAGTCATTGGCATCGATTCACGCCAGCTCAATAACTTCAAAACTCATCTTTAATCTACTAATCGCTCTATGGATAAATAAGTTCAGCAAGAGTCCGTTATTAAGTAGGAGGACATATAATACGATCCTCAATAAGCCAGATATCAACTGGAGACAGGTCTTAACGAACCACGATAGATTATATAAAAATCAGAGGTCAATTCAGTACACATGAGTATTGGTGGTAATAAGATTCCTCCTGCCAATTTAACATATAGTTGTTTTGACAAAAATACTACTCCTTACAAGGGAATTCTCAAGCGAAGCATGCAAGAATTAGAAAACAATTTAACTTCACAGGAAGATTCAGTTGAGTATCGACAACTCTGTATCTAACTGGATAAAGAAAAAAGGATGAGAAAGGAACTTGAGCAATCGTATAAAAATTTGCTGAGTGAAATACAGAAAAATTAAAGGTATTATTAAACTGATTTCAACAATGAATAAGGTAGCAGACATCAGAAAAGACAATCGTCAGGAAGAACCTTGAGAACTGAAATGAATAGAAAAGAGCCAATTCAATCATGCCAAGAGTTACAGCATATAACCGACAAAAATGAAAACAAAAGTGAAATAAAAACAGTTAAAAAAATATAAATTTAGAGGGATGAGAACATTAAACTTTTATAAAGTGAAGAGGAAGCTAATAATGAAGAGCATTATGAGCATGAGGAAGAGTATATCAATTCAAATTAAAAATATCGCAAGGAATATTTGAATCAGCAAGAGACAGAGGAGGAGGAGGAAAATGATTATTTTCGACAGGAGAGAGAGTTTCAAGGAAAAATACTGTTTGATTTGAGTAATCTTAGCAGAAAAATCACAGATATCGATAATTTTCTAATTGAAAGCTCGGAAATTAGAGAAAAGGAGAGATTGAATAAGGTTATTGAAGAAAAAGAAAAAGAAATAAAAAGGATAGAGTTGTAGAATGCACGATTAAAACAAGGCAATTAAGTTAATTTCTCAGCTATCAATCAAGTCAGCAATAATCATTTATAGAATATCATCAATAACATGACGCCCAACACTCTCTATCTATTTGCCATTCTTCTCATGGCCATCGTCGCCATCGCCAGCTGATTGTTTATCGATACTTTTGACTTATAAGTTTATCCATTTGAATATTAACGTAGCATGAATCATAAACTGGAAATAAACATTGATCAAATCGAAAAAGATAATTAAGAAGATGAGCAAATGTAGGAGGATTATGATTAGGATGAGATGGACGAAGACAGAGAAGAATATTAAGAAAAAGATCACGATGAAGATGATGGTAAATCGGATTAACTCGAAATCAATAGCAAACAATTTCGATTTTAAACGAATGAAAATGTTGAAACTTTTGGTGAAGAAAAAAATCACTCGGTCCTGCTTCGCTAATTTGTAAACTCTAGTAATCCCAAACATCGCCGTACTGAATAATTATATAAACTCCTTGAAACTCCCATCGAAATATACAATAAGGAAGATGAAATCCCTCATAAAAATCGACTTTAGCAATCTAGTATTGACGAAGAGATTAATAGAATAGTAAATAAAGTCATGCACAAAAAATCAATTATTCATCCTTCCCCTGTCCCCAAGCATTTCAATGATTTGTAACAAGTCAAGAAAATAGATGCTATAAACAAGGAGTTATTGAGCTAAAATACTAAGCTTATAGGCCAAATCAATTAACTGGAAAGGCAATTAACTACTTTAAATAAAAGGCTGCCAGTGAAACGAAAAATAGAATAAAATAAGAATAAATCTCTATCAAACTGCGAGGATAAAGATATCCTAAAAACCATGAGAAAATATAGAGAAAGATTAGCCAAAGCAATGAATTTGAACAGCAAATTATCCAGTAGCCTCAATACTTAAAAAAGTCGAAGTAGGGTTATTTCTAGTTCCTATCGTTCAAAGGTGACCAAAAGAGATCATATTTCATCCTAAGGTTAAATTATGAGCATGGATAGAAGTAATGTCCTCAAGGACTCTAAAAAATCCAAATCCAAATTAAAAAAATAATCAAATATGTATGAAAATATCAATAAAGCCGCGCATATTTATTGCTAGAAATGTTGTAACGAGATTAAGCCCAGCTGTAAAAATTCACCACAATGGGAAGGCAGTAAATAGTTAAAATATTCACCAGTTCTGCAATTTAAGAATTATGAAATTGAAGGTTAAAAAATACTGAATTGTAATTCATTCGAGTTAGGCCAAATGCAATCTTTAAAAAAGCTGTTAAAAAATGTTGAATGCCAAGCAAGCATTGATTAGATGAAATACTTCGAGTAATTATAGGCATATACGAAATAATAGAGAGATTTATAAAAGGTTATCAAGGAGAATAATGAAAAAATACGTAATTTCGAAGAGTCCTTGTATAAACTAGTTGATTACCACTGATTTTTAAATACTGATAGATATTTATATTTTTTGACTTTAATGTTTAAATATCTTTAATTGAAAATATATGAAGGCATTGAAGATGGGAACAAAATCAAAAAATAATATCAATTCATGAAATACAAATTAATTTTTATAAAAAATGATAAAGATATCTATACTGCTCCTTTGTATTCTAATCCTTGGATCTGCTGGTATTAAGGAAGATACTGACAGTGCTCTAGCCAAGCTTTACAATGAACGCTTCTTACGAGGAATATCATTACAAATTACGAAGGCAAAAGATATTGTGTACAACTTTAATATTGGATTAAAGAATCAGCAAAATCAATCGATTGATAACAATACAGTTGTTAAGATAGCTTCTCTCTCAAAAAGTTTTGCTTCAGTTGCTTTGATGCAGTTGGCATAAAAAAAATTAGTATCTCTGACAACCACTCTTACATAAATTTTTGGTTATTAAGTCAAAAATCCTAATTTTCCTGAAGTGCCAATAACATTATAGCAAGTCATGTCTCATACCTCATCAATAGTTGACTGCGATCCCAATTATTTAACATTTTTATCTCTCACTGGATCAGCAAAAACTGGCTTGGAAGTTCCTTACTTGAAGGATTTGCTTATGAAAGGAGGAAAATATTACAGTGAATGCCTTTACAGTTCAAAAAAGCCAGGCAGCCACTTCTAATACTCAAATTTAAATTATGGAATCATAGGAACTGTCATCTAAAAAATTAGCGGGACTAGATTTGATCTTTATGTAAGATCGTTTTTGCAGCGATTAACTTCGAATCAAACTGAAATACCGGCCTTTGCAGCTTGGATGCTCAATAATAGTAACAATTTGGCTACTCTCTATCGAGGATAAAACGATGTTTGGGTCCCACAAACAGATTATTATCCAGATGGTGTCATTCCAGTGAGAAACGTAACTGACTATGTTATTGGCAGTAATGGAGTCCTCTTTAGCCCTCAAGCTGGATTGAGGGCTTCAGTAACCCATCTTTGCAACTACATGTATATGCTGGCCAATAAAGGTTTAACCAAATAAAATTATCGAATTATAAGTGAATAGTCAGTTAAATAAATCCTGAAGCCCAGATATCAATATCATGGCCTCATAGGAGGTTCAAAAATATAATATCAAAACTATGGATTCGGCATTTATAAAACTAGCATGCTTCCTGTTGATAGAATAGTAAATCATGAAGTCGTTTATGGACATATCGGATAATCATATGGTCTGCTTTCTGGGTATTACTTTTGGAAAGATTATACTTTCAGCTATTACTTCACAGGAAATCTGAGGGGATACATAATTAATACTGGAACAATTTACTAGCAGGAGCGTATGACTGTTCATTCGATAGTTAACAATTTTATTACAAAATATGAGACGAATTAATTACTTCAACACCTCCTCTCAAGTTGATAAATTTACAAATGGTATTATTTAATAATCAAGATATTTAATAATAATTAATTTTATTTTGTCTGACCTTAAAAACATATTGGTATAAATTAATGACGTATACTCCTTTTAGATTTGGCCCCACCCTTCATCTTCATAATTAAGCAATGTAATTTCTATGGTGTCCCATCATAGATATTCTCATCATTATTGCTACTTTCTCATCCTCTAGGCTTGCTCTTTACATTCATATCATTGGAGGACTAATGCTATCAGTGTTCTCCCTAATGATAACATTGCCCATACTGGCAACTTCTGGCATCGTTGATAGTTAAAGTGACCCAGAGGCACATAATCACATGCTAATAGGCCTAGTCTGCCTGTTACTCATAGTGGTTTAAATAATTTTGGGTGCTTTGAGTAGAATTGCAAATATGTTTCCCACAAATTCAGTTTTGGTCATTAGCATTAACAAAGCTCATAAGATTCTAGGAATAACCCTTGCTGTCCTTGCAAAGATGACAGTGATGTTTATAATTTATGAGAAAGATAAAAGGAACGTGCTTTTAATTTTATAAATTCCCTTAATAACTTTTTATCTATATAGAAAGTTTTTGAGTTCCAAACTGGAGGAAATTAATTAATTTCATAACACTAAGTCTGATGAAGATAGCAATATCAAGAAAGTAAGCTCGTTGAAAGATATTTTAAAAGAAGGAAAACTAGATTTGGTTATTTTTTAAAATTATATTTACGAGTTGGAACCTATGAAAGAATGGCATCCGGCTGGATATCAGATCATATAATCAGTCAAAAATCATTAAATTGATAAATTTATTTATGGCATGTAAGGGGCCTATTAATTTCCAATGATAAATCCCTAATCTCATAGTAGACTTGCATTAAATCTGCTAGATTCCCCGATTGCCAAAATTGAAATAAAATCGTGCTACTAAAATGTATCTAACAGAATATAAGTGACAATAAAGAATTTAAAGTTGATAACAAAAAAAGGTGACATTTATGAAATGTATTTGCAAAGCTAGAGTCCTTTAATTTTTAATAGATACACCTAAATTAAGCAATTGGGAAGATACTACTCGCTAACCCTCAACCAATCTATTACTAGACTCTATACCAATGTTAATTTTCTACATTTTGCTAATGTTCAATTCCTATCCAAACACCTTCACGGACAGGAAGTGACTAAATATTTTCAAGATAGATTAAATTATCCCACTGAGCTTCCCATTTTATTTAGACATTATAAATCGGGAAGAATGACTGATACTTTAATAAATAAAACCATTCAAAAGATTTAGTTAAGTTGCGAAAAAGGAGAGGGACTTCAACTTGACACTATCCTGCCAGGAAAAATATTAATAGTTGCAGGAGGGACGGGGATCTATCCTTTTAGCGACTTGATAGATCATTTATATAAGCAAAAACTATTGAAAGAGAACCCTCTCCTCTAAAAATAAATATGCGAACTTAATCCTCTCCTTTTGCAAAATCATTTTGGCAAATTTAAATTTAAATTTATGGTGAGCTTCAATTATATCGAATAAATCCATCCAGTGACCTGGTAGCAGCTATTGTTTTTAGCAAAAGATCCTTAGCATTCGGAAATTGTCCTTAGAATAAAATAGAATTGGAATTATAAAAATGTCAATAGTCTTCAAATAGTCAACGACAAGTTTTAAACCTTGCTGGAAGGTGATTTATCAGATGTGAACTTGCAGAAAACAATAGTCTGTGGACCTCCACGAATGAATCAGCAATTATACAAACTTCTCAAGAAGAGGATAAGTTTTGATAAATTTATGATTATGTGAAACCTTCCCATTTGCTCTTACAAAGAAGAAATTAATTATTTATATTAGAATTTTACGATTACAGTTCATTGAAGGATGCTACATTATATTATAAATATGATATGAATAATGATTTGCTTCAAAAATATAGGCACAAATCGAGTCTGCATCTTACTCTCATGATCTGCAACATCGCCCTTTCCTCTTTCTACTTCGGCTACCTTAACAATTATTTTAGTACCATTCCCATTTAAACCATGATCGTGGTCTACCACATTCCACTTTCGCTTGGTGCTGCTTCTGGTCTCATGAATGGTATTGTCCCATTTAGTAGCATCATAGGAGCGTCTGCCACCTATCACTTTATCACTCGAGTTTCTCGTCGGTATATTTTTATTAATAAAGACATATCCTTCTTCGAGTCAATTGTGTAGCAATTTTTGCTGGAATAATCATATATTTTTAATCATTTTCTTTTCTTCTTCTTGCAAGGATTCTACAAGGTTTGTGTGTTGGTTGCTACTTGACTATGTCACCGTTAATCATTAGATAATTGGCTCCAACTGAAATAGCAGGACTGATTGGATTCATTCCTCAATTGTTTTTAACATCAGGAGTCGTTTTTGCTTGCTTATTCCAATATATCCTTAGCTCAGTTTTTGAAGATCCTGCATGCTATCAAATTTGGCCGTACATATTTGCTGTTCCTTCCTTGACAGCATTAATTCAAACCATCAACTTACTTTTTGTTTTTCCTTATGAAACGCCCAAATACCATATTACTAAAGGAGAAAAGGAGGAAGCTAGATAACTTCTTCACGTTATTTATCATTAATAATTTGTGTAGGAAGTTTAGCTATAAAAAATGGAGGATTTTCGGTCTAAAAAGAAAATGGATGCCAGTTGTACTGAAAAAGGTAATAATTCTACTTAAGGACCATCTATTTGGACAAAACTTAAATCTAATGGAAGTCTTCTAGCTTTTTATGTCAGTTTTGCACAGCAAATATCTGGCTTAAATCCAATTTCTCTTTACGGTAGTTAAATAGCTCGAGAATTTATTCCCAGTATTCGTGACTTAATTCCTTCCCTAATAAATTCTATACAGCTCTTTGGAACAGTGTTATCATCCTACACTCTTCATAACTATGGTCGTAAGGAGTTGCTCTAAAAAGGCAATCTTTTAATGGGAATATCAACACTCTTTGTCACAATTGGCCTAGCTTCTCAAACCAACTTTAGTTTTATTGGAGTATTTCTGATATTATCGGGATTATGCTTATTTTCCTTTGTATTTGGGATTTCAGTCGGACCAACAACTTGGCTCTATATGTCGGAGGTAGCTGATTTATAAATTTTGCCCTATGCAATTGGCTTCAATCGATTTATTGCATTTTTAACGATGGCCTTGTTTCCTTACCTCACAATATAAATTTTTAACAATGATCCAACAGTATTATTTGTGTTTTTTACAGTTGTTCTCTTTGCGATTTACCCTTTGCACCAACGCTGGTTGGTTTAAACCCGCAATAAGTAGTAGCATTAAATTCGTAAGGAAGTGGCAACAATCGTGTTTTGCAAATGATAATATATTAGCGTCATTAACCTA
>Ga0302186_10001784_pt1 | contig 17305 bp, 14 predicted proteins | sample II_Bog_E1_2_FD_198782 | JGI IMG/M metagenome (GOLD analysis project Ga0302186, IMG submission 198782) | Peat permafrost microbial communities from Stordalen Mire near Abisko, Sweden - II_Bog_E1_1 | ecosystem: Environmental > Terrestrial > Soil > Wetlands > Peat | place: Sweden: Abisko...
AAATTGAAAAAAAAAAATTTCATTTTATTAAAAAAAAAAATATCAAAAATTTAAAAATTTATATTATTGATAGTATTTATATTACTAAACTACCCCGTAAAAACATATTTTTTTTAATAAATTATATATAAAAGGTTTTATATTAAAAAAAATAAATTAAAAATTTTGTCTCGTGCAGTCAACAATATGGTCCCTAATTCAATATTCATCGTTTTAATTAATTAATAAGGCTAAACTAAAATTTATATTTCATTTTTTTTCAAAAAATACCTAAATAAAAAAAGAAAAAACGAACAAATTCAAAAAGAAAAAATGAACAATCAATACGGGGAATAGTAATTTATTTCATATTTTCAAAACCCTTTTTACCATATTTAATTAAGCGACTATCTCTTTAAAATTCTGATGATTGGGGATGCAGCTGTCGGAAAATCCAGTCTTTTATTGCGTTTTGCGGTAATCTAAATTTAGAATGAACATCTAGAGATTTTTTAAAAAGGATAACACCTTCCAAGACTCTTATATGAGTACCATAGGAGTGGATTTCGTAAGCATTAATACTTTTACTAAAAAAACCTCTTTGTTATAGAGGATCAAGGGAATCAATCTCCATGAAAAATTGATTAAATTGCAAATTGTCCATTTTTTCTTAATATTTTGCCTAATTAAATGGATTTTGTTTAAGTGGGATACTGCCGGTCAGGAGCGTTTCAAAACGATAACCAACACTTATTATAGAGGTGAGAATATATATAAAGATATTATTTAATGTTAAATAATAAAAAAATCAGGATCCCAAGGTGTCATTTTGGTCTTTGATCTCACAGATGTTACCACATTCCGAAATTTAGACAATTGGATGGAAGAAATAAAAAAGTATTAATTATTCTGAGAAACTTAAAGAAGAATTTAAACAGTAACTCAGATGAAAAAATCTGCAGAATCCTAATCGGAAACAAATGCGACCTAGATGCCAAAAGACAAGTTGAATCAGCAGTTGCCAAGGATTTCGCGGATCAACACGGAATGAAATATTACGAAAGTTCTGCGAAAACTGGAAATAATGTTGATACCCTTTTTTTGGAATTGGCTGGAGAGATCAAAGAAACTGTTATTCTGACCCCAGACCCTCCGAGTACGCATGAATTATTTAGCTATTTCTTTTGAATTGTTATTAGGCGATGATATAAATAAGAGAAAGAATTTGAGAGAGGGAAAAGACGCTTTGACAATTAAAAAAAAGTCGAAAAATTTAATTTTGTTAAAAAATGGTTAATTTTTTTTTGTTTAGAAGTGATTGTTGCTGAGAAAGGAAACTAATATTTTTTGACGTGAATAATTCCAGAAACTTATTTTTTACATTGTAAAAGAAAAACACATAGATTTCAAAAAACATTTTTTTCTGAAAAATAAATTTTAATAATTTTTCCAAATTTCAGAATACAATGGGCTCCATATCCTCCAAAGACAACTTTCCTGCCCAACAATTGGAAAACCATGAAAAATATAATGGTTTCCCTCTTTTATTCCTGTATCTTCACTTTCCCTAGATAGGTGAACTTAAGGAGAATCTCAGAGAAGGCAAAGGTACTTACATCGGTAAAGAAGGTGATCGTTACGATGGGGATTGGCATCAAAATAAAAGGCATGGCAAAGGGACACATTATTTAAAAAACGGTGAACTCTACATTGGCGAATGGTATCCATCTTAATTTTGACACAAATATATTAGACAAAAAGTAATATTTTTTTTTTGGCACAAAGGGCTGAAGATAGAAAAAATGGTTTTGGCAAATATTTTTACCAAACTGGAGAAAGGTTTTTTGGGAACTGGCAAAATAATTTAAAAGAAGGCTCCGGAGTTTACCATTATACAGATGGATCTTATTATGAAGGGATTTTCCATAATGATTGCAAAGAAGGTTCTGGAAAACTTCATAAGCCTGATGGAACAATTGAGGAGCAATTTCATGAGAAGAGCCTGGAGAACACTAAATTTATGTCCGAGGAGTTCATAAAAAAGGAAACTGATATCATCGAGGAAATAAAGGAAAATAAGCCAGATATATTGATAAATTCAGAAAACAAGCCCACATTAACAGAGTCTATGGATGATAAAATCCATTTTTCTGAATTCAAGTCAGATATAAAAACTTTGGAAATCGGCTTGGAAACACTTTCTTTAATCGATCAAATAGAAATGATGAATTCTTTGAATGCAAACCTGTTGAAAAAAGACCGTAAATTTAAACATTTTTCTTTGTTTTATTTTTTAATAAAAGTTCAAGAATGGACCATAGATGATGTAAGTGAATGGCTCACCAATATTGGTCTTGTAGACTATATCGATACCTTTAAAAATAACCATATATCAGGGAAAAATCTCCTGGATATAAAGGAAGTAGAACTAAAGGATGATTTGTGTGTTTGTTCCGTGGGACATCGAAAAAATTTCATAAAATCCCAGGAACATCTGAAGAAAATCTACTCGAAAAACCGGATTTTCAACCAGGCGATAAGAACAAAATTAAAAAATTTTTATGAGAAACATAAGAATCATTTGCGTTCGAATCATTATCTTCATTTTAACAATAATAATAACAAATTCAACAGTATAAGAAGTTCATTGTCTAACGAAATCATAGAAGAGGATCAAAATGATAGTTTAAAGGAAGATTATACGAAAATGAACACTGCAAATGCCAATGAAATCACAACAAATGTCAATGGTCTATCCAATGAAACCACCACCCTCTTGAAAAAAATAAGCTATGATAATTTCATCGATGAAGAAACTGATCTCCTAAAAAAACCAGAACACGAACATTGTGTTTTAATGAAGAAGAGATCTAAATCACCGATGATTGAACCCATAGAAAATAATAAAAATAATGAGGATGGTATTAAGGGACCTTCTGAATCAGATACCAGCAGCGATTCATCAAGTTCCAGTGATGATGAAAATCCAGGTTCCGTTACAAAAAAACCAAAGAAAGAAAAGAAAGAAGAATCAACAAATGAAACAAAACCGCCTAACCATCTCCATATAATAATACCCAAAAAAATCCAGAAAACACAGAAATCCATGCAATATTCATCTAGTCTTGATAGTAATTTAATATAATTTAATATATTGATTTTTCCATGAAAAATTTATAGAAAATTTCGTCTTGAAGACACTCAAAGAAGTTGGAATAGGCACAAACTTTCTTTTAGATCCCCAAGAACTTGAAATTATGCAGAAGATTGGAGAAGGTGGTTATGGAGATGTTTATTATGGCAAATGGTTGGGTCAAGACGTGGCAATCAAGCATTTCGGCAAGAGTTATTCTAAATTTCATAAGAAGCGTCTTGCTGATTTCATAAAGGAAGTTGAGGTGATAAGTAACTTGCGTCATCCAAACATCTTGCTTTATATGGGAGTTTGCATAAATTGTCCGAAATTTGATTGTCCAAATTATCTCATGCTCACTGAATACTTGGAAGGCGGCAGTCTCTTCGACCTTCTTCATAAGAAACATGTGAAATTAAATGAAGATCGTCTAATCTCGATCGCTGAAGATATAGCTCTTGGTATGAATTATCTCCATTCAAGGAAAGTGTTCCATCGAGATTTAAAAAGTTCAAACATTTTGGTGGATTCTAATTGGAATATAAAAATTTGTGATTTCGGGTTATCCACAGTAAATTCCAAACTAGACCGTCGAAAACATAAAAAAGAAGGCAGAATTGGTACTCCTCATTGGATGGCGCCTGAAATTATGAGATCAGAGGAATATGATGAATATTCTGATATCTACTCATATGGAATGATACTCTGGGAAATGGTCATGTGTGAAGTTCCATATAATGGTCTGTCAGTGCCTCAAATAATAGGTAGTGTTGGGTATGATAATTTACAAGTGCCTTTGCCAATACAAGGGAACAGCATGATTTTGAGCATTTTGGAACGAAGTTTGGATCGAGATAGGAGGAAAAGACCCACATTCGCACACATTGTTGAGATTCTTCAGAACAAAAACAGAGGAAAAGAAAATAAAAGTAAGGGGATATTTATTATTTTTTTTTAGAATTTTTAAAGGATTTGTTATTAATGAACTGAGGCGATTTTTCAATGATTAAAGCAATAATTGGAGAAAAAAATGGAAAAGATATATTTTATGTGATTTTTAAAAATATGTTATTAGCTGAACTTTTTTAATAATTTTTAATGAAAAAAACAGAATAAATTTAATTCATGGAAATTCAATGACATATTTTTCCAATCGACGCAATTTGCAGAGCGAATAATAGATTCCTTTAAAAGCGAAAATAAAATTTCGTATTTTTTTATATTTCTATATTTTTTCAAAAAAACCAATCAATCCCAACATGTTCGGTCTTTTCAAGTATTTCTTCAACAAGATAATCGGCATTTTCTATTCTCTGTTCTACTTCTACCAAAATATGTTTTACAAAGCTTTCGACTACTTCTTCCCAAATTACGATCCTGATAAAGCCCAGGAAAAATTAAAATATTGTAAGCTCTTGGGCTTTGATATATTGAAAAAGTATGTGATTTTTCTTTTTTTTCACTAATATAATTTTTATTTCCAATAAAATAGGTCTATAATTCATGGATTTGTGTTGTTCCATTGTTATTTGGCAGGATTGGTATTTTTTATAGCGGCTTATTATTTTTTGGTCCCCAAAATGTATCAAGAGGCTCCTTTAAACTTTTCAAAGCACAAAAGGTTTTTTTAATTGAGATTTTCTTTAAAATTCATTTATTTTTTTAGTCATGGGTATTTATCAACCTTCATTAATAATGGAAATAATAATTTGTGTCAATATACCTATGAAAAAACTTTAATTGAGTTCGAAGAGAACTTTAATTTGACAAAAAAACAAATTTGCCAGGCGAATTACAAGCATTCTGAAGATAATCTCGCGCTTTTCCATGAATACTATACAATAAAAATTAACTTGCAATTGGCAGAAACTGAAGTCAACTATTATCGAGGATCGTTTTCCATAAATTCATATATTATCAACAACCAAGGAGAAATTTTTAAAATTCCAAAAATAGTAAAAAATTATATTTTTTCCATTTTTTAAATAGTTGTTTTTAGGCATCCATGCATAATGACAGACGTCGTTTTATTTTATTCAGCATGTGGGATAAATTGTTGGTTTTCCTTGGTTTGAAGGATAATGTAAAATTAATGGAGGTGATGTTAGAAAACATTCCAAATCACGTTTTAAAAATATAAATTTCATAATCAATAAATTTTAATTTTTTTAGTTGCTCGAAATACAAGCCATATTAATCAACATTCCGGATTCAGAACTCATTATTTTTGATTCGAACATACAAATTGAAACAAAGTTATTTGGCATCAGATATTATCTGTATCAATGGTTCTGGAGCTCTTTATTGATTGTTATGAATGCAGTAGCATTAGGATTGTTTGTGGTTTGCTTCGTGTTTATTAATTTAATACCGTTGATCCCAAATGCAAAATCTTATGTGATTACTTATATCAAGAATAAGAACTTTTGAGATGGGAATGCTTTTGAAATTATTTTTAAGTTTATTTGAATGTAAGAAATAAAATCTTAAAATTAGAAATATTCCAAAAATTTTTTATTTTTATTTATTTCTTTAAATTAAGTTAAAAATAAAAAAAATGAGGAAGATTTATATTACAACAAAAAAACTTTGCAAAATCCGATTTTTTCGGAAATGCAAAGTTTTTAATTAAATTTTTTTTTTTAATTAATTAAAAAATTTAATTAAATTTATAAAAAACAAAGGGAATTTTGATCCCTCCCCGATAAAATTCAAAATTAAAGAGGAAAACCGAAAAAAATTAATAAAAATAATAGAATTCTTTCCAAAACCATTATTAAGTCTTATTTTCATTTTTGAATAAATTTCGCACCTTTCATATTTCTTAATATTGAAAAAAAAAACTTTAATTTAATTTTGTTAAAAAAGATTTTGCTAACATTGAATAAAACTCATGCTATCCAGAAAATTCCTCCAAAGCTTTTATTCAAAAGCTTTCCCCTTGAAGTTTTTCTCATCAACGGGTCCTGTTCCCCTAAAAGCGCAAAAGCAGTTAAAAGAGAAGGAAATTTCTGATAAATTGAAAACCGAATTAAAGGCCACATTCGTAGAAGTCATTGATACCTCCAATTCAGGCTGTAAATCGCCTTAAAAATTATATATATAATTGCTAATAGGTGGCCAAATGTATAGATTATCCGTAGAATCACCTCTTTTCCTTGGAAAATCAAAAATCCAACAACATCGCATGGTAAATGAAGCTCTGGTCGATGAAATCAAGTCTATGCATGGATTAAATATAAAGACATCCATACCCAAAACCGAATGAATTTCTTAAAAAAAATCCCGTTTTTTTTCTTTATTATTAAATTCACAAGAAACTCTTTTCCATTTTCTTTTAATCGAGATAACTTTTTCCAAAAAGCAAGAAATTTATATTCCAATTTTCAAAAACCCTAAAATATCACAAGTTGAAGAATTTCTAACAATAATCATGAATCCTGTTGCAACTCTTCAAGCGCCTTTTTTGGAGTTTCCAGAAGGCCGCTCACTTCCAAAAAACCCTCGTCTTTTCCATTCTGCGATCCTGTCTTCAGAGCATAACTCAAGTTTTCTTTCCAACTCTATTCTTCAAAACTATGCATTAATTAAGCCTCCACGACTCCATTGGCTTTATCATCAGCTTCTCCTAATGCATTTCGATAAAGAAGTTGTGAAGCGGGTTTTGAGGCAACATTCGCGGATGTTGGATTATAATTATACTAGAGAAGAATTATTAAATCGGGCGATTGATTATTGTATTGCTCAGAATGATAATCCCATATTACAAGATGATCAAGGTTTAGCGCCTCTTTTCATACAAATCGAACAAGAGGAAGAAAAAGATGGCTCTAGACGGGCTTATAGTGGTAGTATCCTTAGTATATTAAGCTCAGACACTATATTCAGACCTATAAGATTACCAGTACGGTTAAATCCTCTGGAGGAAGAAATAGATAGTAAAAATTGTAGAATCTGTCTCACAGAACCAGAAAATCTCCATACCATAGAAATTTGCATGCATAAATTCTGTTATGATTGTCTTTATAGTTATATCAAATCAAAAATCGAACTTTATGACCCAAAATCCATCAAATGTCCCAGCGATGGTTGTGGCAACCCCCTTTCTGAGTTATTTATTTCCGAAATCCTACAGAATGACCAACAACTTTTTGAAAAATATCAGAAATTCAAAGCACAATTAGAGATCCTTGACCATCCTGATCGTAAATGGTGCATTAAGCCCGATTGTCCATATTATGTGGAGCATAATCCAGCCGATAAATCAGAAAAAGTCATATGTATTTGTGGACAAATCATGTGTTTTTCCTGTGGGAACGTCTGGCATGAGGATTTGACCTGTCTCGAAGCTGTTGATAATGATTATAAACAATATGAAGCCTCAGTCATGGTGAAACAATGTCCGAGATGCCTTGCGAAAATAGAGAAAAATGAAGGATGTAATCATATGACATGTAGTCGATGTAAGCATGAATTTTGTTGGATTTGCAAGGCGGAATGCATTAATGGTTATTGCGTGAACAAATGTCCGAAGTTTCCTGAGAATGAAAATAGAAGAAGGAATAGACATTTCAGAATCCAAAACGATTTTTTCCTTAGAATGAATGATGTCCATTCTGTGTCTGTGAATGTCTTGATGTTTATAGTTAATTTCCTGTTTTTTTTGATCCTTTCTAATGCTTTGGTCCTGATGACATGCTGGATCGCATTTCTAGCTTGGGTGAATTTTACTTTCATAGCTCATAATTCTCTTTTAATCTCATGCTTCGAATCCAGCAATAATATGAACCTGAGTCCAAGAGCAAAAATCATCCATTATTTAATATTTCCATTCAAATTCTTGATGTTTTTAATAGGCGCAATCCTAATCATGATCTTTCAAATCCTCAAGCTTCCTGTCTTGGTTTTCGCAAATATCGCCAAATATATATATTTCTTTGAGGTTGATCAATCGGCTCTTTCGTTGATTCTATATGAAAGGAGAAGAGAATTCTATGAGGAGAATTTAAATGTGATCCCAAGGATTGGCTATTCTAAAGTAATCATTCTACTTTTGGCTTTGTTTTATGTTGAGGCGTTAGTCTGGGGATATTATGAAATCATAATAAAGTTGATGATGGAATGAGTTCTTTGAGAGAAGGAATTTTGGTTGTAATTAAGGGTTTTTCAAGGGGAGGTTCGGATTTGTGAAGAAAATTAAACATATTATTAAATTAACGTAAATCATATGTTTGCATTTATTATAAATCGAATGAAAATTCTTAAAAATTATTGAAAATTATTAAAAAATTTTGAAAATTCTAAATATTGAAAATTATTGGATATTTTTAAAAATTATTGGAAATTTATAAAATTATTGCAAATTTTGAAAATTATTGAAAATATTGAAAATTATTGGGAAATTTTGGAAAATTATTGAAAATTTTTAAAAATTATTGGAAATTTTTGAAAATTATTTAAAATTATTAAAAGTTATTGAAAATTCAGTTTTTCCTCAAAAATTCAATAACTTTCTTATGGTTGTTTATGTTTTTTTCTTAGGAGAAATCCAATCGAAATCCCTTTTCCTCAGATGTTTTCTGACCAATTCTTCAGTATTGAGGTATTTCCTGCTTTCGTTACTAAAGTTTCTGGCACTATTTCTGGTTTCTTCAATTTCATTCAGGTTTCTTTGAACAATTTCTTTTAAATCTCGACTCGGCTTTTCAAATCTTTTAGTGTTTTTTAAGTCTTTTAATTTCTCCTCTTGATCGTCTTTCATGTGTTTTAAACTTTTTATGATGCCTTCTTTTTTTTCTAATTCTTTCTTTAACTCTGAAAGTTCCTCTTTATAGGCTTCGATTTCCTTTTTAGCCTGACGCTTTATGTCGATTAATCGAGATTCATCTTCCTTTATCACACGCTTTAGACCATCTATCTCACTAATGAAAACCTCTTCACTCGATAAATCCTCCAACTTATTATCCATCAACTTTTGCACTCTGGAAGAGAAAAAATTTAAAATAGGTCAAAATTGATAGGAAAAATCTCTAGAAACATTCAAAAATCAATCAAAAATCTCTCGAAACATTCAAAAAAATCAATCAAAAATCTATCAAATTTTTTAGAAATCAAGTCAATCAATCAAAAATTTTTAGATTAATCAAAAATTAAAAAAAAAAAAAAAAAAAAAAAAAAAAAAAATAACAAAAATAACAAAAATTTCCCTAACCTTAGTTTCAAATCCTCAATCTCCTTGCTTCTGATATCCAGCTCCCTATTCATTCCTTTAGCGGCTTCCTTCTTCATGCCTTCCACATCTTCCTTCAATCCATTCAAAATATCAATATGGCTTTCCTTTAATCCCTTGACCTTTTCATTAATCCCTAACAATTCCTTCTTTTGTCCTTTTTCCATTTCCCTCATTTTCCTCATAAACAAGCCTTTCATCTCATTTCTGATCCTTTCAATAGTTTTCTTAGTGAAATTCTGTTGAGTGTTGAATTCCCCCATCGCATTATTATAAAATTCTCTGATATTGGCCATTTCTTCAACTTGTTTCATGACTTTTTGTTTCAATTCCTCATTTTCCTCTGAAAAAACTCCGAATTTCTCAATAAGTCTTGATTTTTCCTCACAAATCTCTTTATTTCTTTCATTAAGTATTTCGTTTTCCCCTTCAAAAGCCTTATTTTTATGAGTCAAATTTTCGATTTCCTGTTTAAATTGTTCACTGAGTTTTTGGAGTTTATATTCATATTTCCTTAACGATTCATTAAAGAAACTCTGATTTTCTTCTGTTCTTTTATTCATGAACCTTTGGAAACTATTCCCTTTAACCTGAAAGACTTCCGAAAGTCCTGTTCTAAACCCTTCAATAGCTATTTTCAAGCCTTTTGCGAATGTTTGGAAAGAGGTTTTTAGACTAGAAAGCTTGGAATTTCTGAGGAAAAGCCTGATTTCTGAGAGTTTCTTCTTATATTCATTGAGAACTCGGTTTTTCCTAGTTAATTGGTCCTTTAATTTGATGTTATTAGCCTGGAATTCAATGGATTTCTTCACTTCTTCTTCTAATTCCTGTGTTTTCTCAATGAAAATCATCTTTTCCTGGTCTTTTTGCTTGATTTGGACTATTAATTCCTTATTGATTTTCTCATATTTCTCATTAGAAACCCGAAGCTTTTCGATTTCTCTGAATTTCGCCTCGTTTTCATCAAGACTTCTTTGATTAAAAGCCTTGATTTCTTGAAGGTTTTTCTCTTGCAAACCTCTAATAAGACCTTCTTTTTCTTTGATTTCCACTTTTAAAGCCTCGATTTCTCTATTAAGACTAGAATTCAGGCTTTTTTCCTTAATAATTTCCTGTTCTAAGCTCTTTTTCTCATGATTCCATGCCAAAAGCCTCGATTCATAATCTAGGCCTTTTTCCTGAAAAAAGGCTTTTTCCTGAGCAATTTCCTCCTTTTCCTTATTAACAGACCTGAGTTTCTCTTTTAGCTTATTGATAGAACCTAATAAATCCTCTATTTCCAAGCTTTTCGCCTTTAGTTCCTTGTTTAAACGCTGATTTTCACGTTTTTCATCATCAAAAGCCTGATTTTCAGCCTTTTTCCTTATTTCTTTTGATTTGGTTTCAGAAAACCGCAAATCCTTGATTTCATTCTTTAAAGAAGTATTTTCTTGAGTAATTTCCTTTAAAAGCTCACTTTTTGCCTCGAATTCCTTCAGTGATTTCTCAAGATTTCTCTCAAGATTTCTTTCAGAATCGGTCTTTTTCCTTAATTCCTCCTCATAAAATGAGATCTTCTCTTGAGCTTGAGCTTTAAGACTTTCTAAGGTCTTTTCGAATTCGCTTTGTTTCCTCAATAATTCATTCAAAGACACATAATTTGCCTGAAAATTGCGGATTTTAACTTGGAATTCGCTCCTTTCGGCTTCAAAAGAGGACTTTAATTCATTTTCAAGGCTTTTTAACTTCAATTCATAATCTTTCTCTAATTTCAAAAGCCTGAAATCTTCATTTTGGAGGCTTTTCTCTTTATTGACATCTGATTTCCTTTCTGTATCAAGCTTTTTTTCTTGTAAAGTCCTGATTTTTTCCTCATAAAAAGCCTTATTTTCTGTTTCTTTCTGTAATTTCTCCATTAAATTAGCTTTTATTAAGGAAAATTCTTCGATTTCCTGGTCTTTTTCCTTTAGTTTTTCCTTCAGACTATTGATCTTCTCATTGCTCCTTATCTTTAATTCTTCTAATTCCTGGCTTTTCTTAAGCATTAGACCTTCGAAATCCTGACTTCTAACCATGAAATGGCCTTCATTCATAGTTTTCTCTTGGGTTTTTTCCATTATTTTCCTCTTCAAAGCCTCGTTTTCCGTTAATAATCCCATTCTTTCCCCTGTTTTAGCCTGTAAACTCAGGTTTTCTGAGGACAAAGTCCTTATTTTCTCATCTTTTTGACTTATTTCGCTCTTCAAAAGCCCGATTTTCTCATTAAAACCCTGAAGTTCAGACTTTAACCCATCAATTTCCTGCAGAAAGAGCGATTTCTCATAATTTAGCTGTTGTTCTTTGATTTCGAGAATTTCGGCTTGATTTTCTGCATTTTTACGGTTTTTCTCTAAAAACCCCTTATTTTCCTTTTCCAGAATCTCTATGATTTTCCTTTCTTTTTCATTTTCGCCTTCTAATCGCATGAATCTTTGTTTAAAATCCGAGATTTCTTCATTTTTCATTGAAAGTTCATCTTCAATACGTTTGATTTCGGTCTTGAGAAAAACATTGCTTTTCATTAGAGTTTCTATAGAACTCTCTTGTTCGAGATTTAGAGATTCCTCTATAATTTCTTTAATACGATCGAAATAGAATTCTTGAGATAATGGATTTTGAGTAAATTGCGAAAGGAGCTCATCTTGAGTTATGCGATGCACTAAGGATATCAATTGGGATTGGAAATGGTCGAGACGAGAGGAATAGAATTGAGATAATTCAGAAGTCGGGTCCATGTTTTATTGAGCTTTTTTAAGAAGTTCAAATGAAATTTTTAAGTTAAAAAAAACAGTTTTTTTATTTTTTAATTTTTTTTGGATTTTGGCATTAAATCATTTTTTTTTCATTTTTTTAACAATCGCCTCTAATTTTTTCGGATTTTGGCATTAAATCATTTTTTTTTCATTATGCTATCAATCGCTTCTAATAACTTTATAATGGGGCTGATTTCATCTACTATATTCTGTCTTTCTGCACGTTCTTTAATTTCATCCCAATTTTTCATAAATTCTTCAAATTCTTTTTCATCAGGATGAGATTCTTTCAATCTAAGCTCTAATTTTTTTTTTTATCATATTAAAATCCTTCTTTCCTAAATTGAGCAAAGAAAGTTTATTTTTCCGCTCTTCTTTTGTTCCATTGTTGAGTTTTTCGTCAATCTTTGTGATAGTGAGTTTATCTTTTAATCCAAAGAATAACAATGTTAATTTTTTTTCAATAAAAAAAGCAATTTCTCCCAAAAGAATTTTATCCTTTTTTCCTTTAAAAATAAGTCTTGAACAGTATATAAAAGACTTCTTATCCTCTCCTTCAGAAATTCTTCCTTTCTTATTTCTTTTTTTTGAAGCCATAAGAATTTCTATGAGTTATTATGACTTAAAATAGAAAAAGAAAAGAACTTGAATTTCTTCGATGTTTTGCTCTAAGACTTCGTTTTTGTCAATGATTGAATCATATTTTGCTTCAGGTTTACCTAATTTACTGCTTAATTTTCAGTTTTTTCTTTCTCTCTATTTAAATCTTCTCGAGTTTTATCCAATTCTTCCTTTTGGCTTCCCAATTCATAATTCAGTTTATAAATTTTTTCCTTTTGGCTTCCAAATTCATAATCAAGTTCTTTGAATCTAAAATCAATGAAATCAAGATGTTCTTGAACAGTAGACAGATCATCACATTCTTGGCAAATTACGAGTCTAATGATAGCTCAGAAAAATAACTTCCCTGCATAAAATTGGATTTTTTCTCTAAAAAAGGACAAAATTTAGAGTGTTTTATAAAATTTGAATTAATTTGGTTTGAAGTAGAACGAATATTTCAGGTCTTCTTTAATTAAAGAAAAAAACACACGAAATTCAAATTTAAGCTCTGCTCAATAAATATTCATTAAAACTCAATAGAAATGAAATTAAGAAAAAGATTTTATCAATATTTAGGTGATTAATATAATAATTTGATAAAATATTATTAGTTCATCAAATTATTTATTTCAATCACATGAAATATACTTCAACAAATTTTTATAATTTTTAATTTTTTTTTTTTAATTTATTTTTGTTGTTTTTATGAATTATTTTGCATATTTCTTTTTCATTTTTTTTTTATTTAACTTTTTATCTTCTTTTTGGAAATGGAGTCCAAGATTTCCAATTCATCTGTGTTGTTGGTGTATTCCCCAGCACCTTTTCGATTTTCTCCTCAATCTCCTGCGTTAACTTTTTATAAATTTCAAGTGCTTTCATATTTTCCTCCAATTGTTCCACTTTTGAGGCTCCAATCAAGCAGCTTGAAACATCCTTATTTTTTAAAGTCCAAGCCAAAGCTAGAACTGGTAAACTAGTTCCTAAGCTCTCAGCTATTTCCTTCAATCCTTTCAAGGTAGCATCCAATTGTCCCTTTTTTTCTCCATTAGGTCCATAATAAGGATCCCAGAAGAATTTCTTCATTTCGACGTCTTGGTTCCTGGAATCCTCAGGGACTCCTCCAATGTATTTGCCAGATAATACCCCTCCACACATTGGGGACCATATTGTGGATCCCATTTTATATCTATCAAACAAATCGCCATATTCCACCTCAAATTTCTGCCTCACCAACATGTTATATTGCGGTTGCTCGACCACTGGCTTGATTAACCCCAATTTGTCGCATATACCATAAGCTTCCTTGATTTGTTCAGCAGTCCATTCAGATGTACCCCAATAAAATGCCCATCCTTGCTTAATAACCCAATTCATCGCTCTGATGGTCTCTTCCAAAGGAGTTTCACTATCAAAACGATGACAATACAAGATATCCACATAATCCAATTGCAAACGCTTCAATGAATTTTTGATCCCTTCAATGATGTGTTTCCTTGAAAGTCCAGTTGCGTTTGGGTTCATGTTATTCCAACGATTGCGGTAGAGCTTCGTGGATATTACAAGATCTTCTCTGGGGACATTCAAACGCTTGATCAAATTACCAAGAATCTCTTCAGAAATGTTATCACCATATACCTCTGCGGTATCGAAAAAGTTGATCCCTAGCTCGTAGGCTCGTTTGAAAAGAGAAAAGTAAAGATCTTCTTTGTCCTTTTCGCGCATCATCATGTTGCCAAAACCGAATAAAGAAACTTTAAGTCCTGTGGCACCAAGAAAACGATATTCCATATGAGATGATAATGAGAAGGTTTATTTAAAGATTTTTTTTTATTAGGCTTTGATATTATTTCCAAAGATCTTTATTTTTGTATTGAGCAAAATCAAATTTCGAAGGGTTTTGTTTTATTATAAGGTTTTATTATTTGTAATTTTCAAAAACTGAATTTTTATGACTGATAAAAGCAATTCTGAAGTTTTTTTAATAATTTGTCAAGAAAAAATTAATACTTTTTCAAATCGACTGAAATTTAATTCTGAAATTTTTTTAATCTTTTAGCTTTTTATTATTATTGTAAAGAAAAAAAGGAAAAGTAATAATTTTCTAAACAACTAATTTTTTTCCAATCCAAGAGAGTATTTTCGATTAGTAAAAATTAGGTAGACATTTTTTCTTTTATTTTCTTATGAGAAATCAGACAACATAAAAATAAAAACATTTACAAATAAATAAATTATCGACTTTTTTATGGGAAGCTGCAATGACAAATTGAAGGCCAGAAACACATCAAAAAGGCCGAATTATCAAAGTAAAGTGTCTGATAAAGGTTTCATCAATGTTTATGATCTTTCAGGGGCATTTTCTGGCAACATTGAAAGTTTATTCTCATATAATTTATTATTATTATATGAAAAACCCTCTTCAAATTTTAAAGCCATTTCCTCCGATCCCAAAGAACTCAGCCTCAGATTTAAATTAAAAGGTAATGAATTCTATAAAAAGCAGGATTATCAATCAGCATTGGAGAGCTATAATAAAGCCATAGTATTTTTCTTTCTTTATCTCAATTTATTTGAAGGATTTTTATAGAAACTCTATAATTCGGAATCCTTATATTATACAAACCGGGCTTTGGTTTATAAGCATTTGCAACAATGGACTCAGGTTATTTCTATGAAAAGAAAAGAAACTTGACTTAGTTTTATTAAGGTGATCCAGGATTGTGAATCGGCTCTTCGTCAGGATTCACAAAATGTCAAAGCGTTCCATTTGAAGGGTATTGCGTTCATAGAACAAGGGAAAAAAGTACCTTTGGAAATAGAAGAGATAACAAAGGGCTTGAATTTGTTGATAAATGGTAGGAAAGATGTTGAAAAAAAAAGTCTCATTTTATTATGTTAGCGAGGGATTTGACAAAGCAAAAAAACACGAAATTGCTCCCCGAAATAGTTCGGAATATCTCCAAGGGAAAGAAGATCTTGTTCTTGAAGGAAAGAGAAATTAAAACCAAGGAAATAGAAAAAACCAAGTCTTTTTTAGGACTAATTTTACAATCAAATCCTCAGAAAAAACAAGAGGTTTTGGCATTTATAGATGAAAACACTAGGAAAATCACAAAGGTTCCCGATTATCTATGTTGCAAAATCACATATGTATTTAATAACTATAAAAAATGTTAAAAATTAGGTGGTTTTGTAAGGATTTTATCAAAAATCCATTATTGACTCCGGATGGTATTTCTTATGAAAAGGAAGCTTTGATGGAACATTGCAAAAGTCAAGGAGGATTCGATCCCGTTACTAGAAATTCATTTGAAAACCAAACCCTTATTAATAATAAGGCGTTACAAACTGCTATTGAATCCTTTTTGGAAAAGGAACCTTGGGCGTTTGATGGGGAAGATGTATCAGATTATAATCTGGTCATTTTGTAATTTAAGAAAAATTTGTCATAGAATTAAACATTTATTAAAAAAATCTATTGAAATATTTGAAATTATTTAATTTAGATTAAAAAAAAAAAAATTTTTGTATTTCTTTGCTTTTTCCACCCACAAAAAAAAAAATAAAATACATGTATAGATTTTTCATCAGATTAAAATATTTTTCCAAAAAAAATGTTAGATTTTTTTTTAGGCATTTCAGTTCTTAATAAAAAATAAAATTTTATTTTTAAATTTAAATTTTTTTTCAAATTAAAGAAATTAATTAAAGAATTTATAACCATTCACTATAAGTCACGGAAATGGTAGAAAATAAAGAAGAGAAGAAGGAAATTATGGGTTCAGATTCGGATGAAATAAAAATGGCTTTGCAGGGCAAAGAGAGCTTGCTGAACCAGGGTTTGGTGAGCCTCAGTATCACGACAAAGGGGGAATATGTCAGGATCTCGATCGTGCCTCCGCAGGGGAAGAAACGAATTGCTCATGATATTATTTGTGTGATGGATATATCCGGATCGATGGCCGAGGAGGCTCTGGTGAAGAACAAGAACGGAGTGAAGGAGGGTGACGGACTGACCTACCTGGATCTGCTAAAACATGCGTCCAAAACGATTATAATGAACTTGAACGAGGAAGATCGCTTCGCCCTGATATCCTACAGCGACCACGCTCGTGTGGAATGCGACCTCAATTACATGACTGATGAGGCAAAATCCATTGTCATCAATGTCCTGGACCAGTTGCAGCCTGAAAATAGCACCAACATTTGGGATGGGGTCTACGAAGCCTTGGAAATGGCAAAAAAATACAACATAAAGACACAGCACCAATCAATTCTGCTGCTGACCGATGGCGAACCAAACATATTCCCGCCAGCTGGCATGATTCCGCAGCTGGAAAAGTACAAGAAGTTGAACAAGTCCCAAATTGCCCAAATCAACACTTTCGCAATCGGAAAGCATATTGACACGCCATTGCTGGACCAATACGCCCAAATAGGTCACGGACAGTACTGTTTCATCCCATGTCCCGGGTTCATCGGCACCATATTTGTCAACACCATCAGCAACATCCTGAGCACAATGGCTAATGAATGCAAGCTGAAGATCGAAATGTTAAATGGGGCGAAGCTAATCGAGGTGCCTGG
>Ga0302186_10001790_pt1 | contig 17265 bp, 8 predicted proteins | sample II_Bog_E1_2_FD_198782 | JGI IMG/M metagenome (GOLD analysis project Ga0302186, IMG submission 198782) | Peat permafrost microbial communities from Stordalen Mire near Abisko, Sweden - II_Bog_E1_1 | ecosystem: Environmental > Terrestrial > Soil > Wetlands > Peat | place: Sweden: Abisko, Stordalen...
TATAGAAAAGATTAATTATCAAATGTATTAGTGGATTAAAATGACTTCAGCCATTATGATGATATTTGCAATTTACTCCTTACTTTTCCATAAATATTTATGAATGAATCTTCAAATCTATAAGTTGATAATTCTTTTATCAGAATCAGCTGCATTTTCACTTTCATATATATTTTTAGATAAAATAATTAGTGTTAAAATATATTAGATTATATTTGTTATAATTTCTATTTTTTATTAGAATAAGCCAATAATAGACGTCTTAGTTGCTTATAAATAAACGATTAATTCATGTATACATTGTCTGTCAATTTTGTCATATGAGTCAATTATGAATTATAGCAAGCAAACAATCAATTTATATATGTGTTCATATATTTTATATTTACACGACTTAATCTTCGATCGTTTACTTAGCTACCTAGTCTTTTACTTTTTTGCATTATTATATTGCTTTTTATCTTGCTATTTTTATCTCTTTGGAATCCACCTAACTTTTCGCCTACTTACTTATTTTTTTAGTTTTTTACAGTCTTTGCTCAGATCCGACTTCCTCTTATTCATTGGACATTTAACCTGCAGTTTTGGTTACAATAGTTCCATCTTTCATGAAAGCCACTTCGCTCGGGACTGGTAAGTTCTTCTCATGCCCAGTTTTGATTAACTCTTGTTGTCTCACATCTATCATAAATCTTTTAGCGTCTTTAAGGCATACTGGACATTTCCAAGTTCTATTTCTAGCAGTTGACATAAAGGAAATGAAGGTTTTTAGATCAAAACACTGGCCGTGCTGGCATTTCTGTCCACGAACAGGAGTCTTAATCACATCCCAAGTATAAGGATCCAATAAACTTATGGCTATTTTATCAATCTCCACATCATTTTAGCTGATTTGCATTAATTTTTGCAAATAATCTGCAGGTTCAGGAATTTTCTATTCACTGATAATTTTTTGATATAGCTCATCAACAGTTAATTTTTCCACAAAATATATTGCAAATGCAAAAGTGAAGGAATTTTTTATCTTTTTTTGCAATATTTCTTATTTTGTGAGAGTTTTTATCTCTAAGCTAAGCTTCACCTTTTCGAGAGTGTGACTATCAGGCTCATTATTTTTATTATATATATTTTGAGTGATTAGAATGGAATAGTCTTTACGCTTTTTTAAACTTGAATTAATTTGCAAGGCAGGAATTTCGATAATCCTCTAGCCATTGAGTTTGATGATGCACTAGTCAGGCCAAGTTATTTCATTGTTGTCAGTGGAACAAACTTTCAAGCATCTCATTTCGATTTAATACTTGTTCCCCTTCTGCCGGCAGAGATATTAATATGGTTTTAAATTGCATTGAATGCTAAACTTGCCATCACCTAAGGTAGGAATATAATATTCTCCAATCACTTCCTTTACTTTGTTTAAAGGGTCAATAAATCTCATTCTGCAATGATAGCATTCAATTGGTTATTTAGTTTAATTCTTTGAGAAAGATTCTTTTAAGCATTGATAGTGAAATGTTCTATTGCAAATTGCGCATAGAAATTGCTATTCCAATTTGCACAGGCCCTTGCAGGAACAATAACGAAGCAAAGGGTTAGGCTCATTTATTGAAGATGATTTAACATATTAACGATTTGAACCAGTATTTTTCTTACTTCCTACTGGAGATTAGGCAACTATAAAGGGTGGATTTTGAATATTTAATTTTTGTTTTTCCTATGTATTTTTCTTTTTTTCAGATTTTTTATGTTCAAGTTGAGGAGAAAGGGAAGGAAGCGACGACTGTATGGATCCTTTGTTATTTATATATAAACTTTGAGAATCTATGATTTGATCAGTTTTTTTCATTTCTTATTGTTCATTCTGTCTATTAATTGCTTCATTTCCATTTGAAGTTTTAATTTTGTCTGCCTATTTATTTAAATTACCTATCTTTTGAGAGTTATTCACATTATTTTGCATCTATTATTGAATATTTTTATTTATTTGATTAGCTTTGCTTACTGGACCTTGCGCCTGGGGATATCTCGCATTTATAGTATTCATTGCATTCATCTGATTCATTGGATGCATCGGATTCATAGAAACCATTGGATTGATAGAACTAGATGAAGCTGGCATAGATTTATTGACTGGCATTTGTCCATACGACCCATAGGGGTTCATATATCCCATATTAGGATTATACATTGATGGATATCCTCCATACAGGCTGTAGTAGTACATATACATTTGTTGCTGGTACCTCATTTGCTGTTCTTCAATCAGTTTCATATTTTAATTTTAGTTACTTAAATCAATTTTAGAATTAGGCATCCCTGGATGTCTCATATATGGAGCTTGCCCCATTGGTGAATACATCGGAGGTAAAGGAGAACCCATTGAAGCCAGTGGAGGAGTAATTGGTGGTATTGGTGGTACTAATGGTAAGGAGATTTTTTTTGTGACAACATTAAAGGTGTCTTGAAGAAGAATAGAGACGTATTATTTAGTCTATTTGGTGAGGGTTGCAATTTTGGTAACATTTAAGTAATCACTAAATTTATTACTTGATAAAACATATAATTACTTATATTTTTAAACAATTTTAATCAGTCCATTGATCGCATTATCCTGTATTGTTTTGGGTTATACGGATTCAGGCATTTCTAATATTTTAAGAATTTAGGAGAGAGAGTGCATGGGAAGCCGGTAGAATCCGTTTTTGATGAGGACTTGATGAACAGCCATCTTGGTTTCGGCCTTATCGTCGATACTCATGTAAATTATAAAAATTATTAATTGTTGAATCTGACAGAACATTTAAAATCACATTTTCGATTTATAACATCCACGTGTGATGATATTTAATTCAATAAAATCACCACTATTTTCAATGCATTTTATAAGAGATAAATCAAGCATTATTTCAGGCGCTAAAAAAACTTGCTCAAGTCAATTAGATTTTATCACGACTCGATAGGAACCTATTTGGCTGGGCGAAAACCGACTCAGTGATATTATTTTTCAAAAAGGTCAAGACTTTATAATCTTTGATAATTCCTTTCTTATTTTGTTTAAAAGTTCTGTTTATATTAAAAACTTAAAGCAAGGTATTTTGTATGTTACAAATCTTCTTATGCTTTTGAAGCATTATTTAATACTTTTCAACATCACGAAATATTTTTTTTTCAGTTATCTAAAATGTTGCTTATTTCAATTGAATATAATAGTTCTAAGCTCTCTAATAAATAGAAAAAATAATAAATTAAAAAAAGGAGGACAGAACTTGGGAAAGACAATAAATTACATTTTTAAGGTTGGCACTAAATACAATTATTTTTAGATATTTTAACAGAATATTATAGGAACCACTTTTATAGTTAAAACATGAATAGTTTCATTATTTTGAGAAGGTATGAGAGGGATGAAACTTCAAAAAATTTGCTAATCTCTTGAGATTCATTCACATTTCTATATTTTGGAGAAATATTGATGGTTGATCTTCGTTAATAAATGCTTCATCATGTCCAATATCATATTTATCTTCCTAAGAATAAGAACTAATTGCTAAAATATTGAAGAACTAATAATAAAAATAATATCAGATTCCTATTCAATATTGCCGATAGATTTTGGTCGAGAGGAATAGCGAATATCTTTTAAAATATTCTCAGATGATCTTTCAAAAGGAATATTTATAGATTATTTAAGATTAGTTCAAATAGGGTTTCATGGAATGGAAACCTAAATCAGAATAGCATAATAGAACCAAAGTACATGAATAAAACAAGAATAAAAATTAAATAAGCTCAAAATAGACCTCTATTTATTCATTAATATCATAGATCAAAACAATCATTATTGCATTTTTAAAGATTAAAGATTATTGAATTGATGAATGATATCATCATTCAGCAAATATGAAAAAAAATATTCTAGAGAACTGCCGGAAGATTCGTTAATCATTAGCTTATTTTGATATTAAACTTTTAGAATATATACTCATCATCTCAAACAAATTCATTTATAAAGCTAATAAATAAAATGATTTTCAAACATTATTCGTATCTCACTCAGGTATCTTTAAAGGGACTTTGAAATGATGCCCATCACTTGCTTTGTTTGTAATTTGTACTTTTACCAAAAAAAATTATATAAAGAATATTAGCAAGAGGCGCTCACGATCATAAAAATAGAAATCAACACTATTGGGCTGTGGGTTCGGTAAAGGCTTTTTCCAATTCAGAAAAGGGCTTTTTCAACGTTAAAACCTTAACATTAATTTCTTTCTCGCCATGGATAATATCCCCAAAGGTGCAAAACTCTTAAAGGTTTTCTTATTTGAAATTTGAGTCACAATGGAGAGTCCTTACGGATCCGAACCTTGATAAATGCCAAAATTACAAGTGAAGTCTTAAGGACAATTTGTTTTCGATTTACATTTGATATTATATATATTATAAGAATTGGAATTTGCGATCATTGGTATTGATGAGGTAAATAAATAGAATAAAAATCAAAGCTTATTTTATTAAAAATAGCTCTATTGATTGATACATATCAAGCTCTCAGCTTGAGTTAATGTGAGGCTTTTTCCCTTTACTATCTTTCGAGGGGAATTATATTTCTTTTATTCCATCTTTAATTTCTTTTTTCTGAGGTTGTTGATATAATCTTTTATATAATCTAGACTTAAATCCTTATTCTGATTTACAAGTTAAATCATATACCGGACTGATACTTTCTCGTTTTAGATCAGATCCTTCAGAAAAATAATGAAGTTTCTTTTCAGAGTAAAGAATTATCGCTATTTTTTGGCAGTAAACTCTTCAATTTTTAAATAAAATCGACGGATGTGCTCCAGCATGTCGTAGAGTTATTCCTAATTTTAAGGAGCGAAAAGGCTTTGCTCATCATTCTCTTCAAAAGGAATGCAGTTTGAAATTTAAAACACTCTCTGGCTAACATCTTTAAATAGATCGCTATTGTTAATGTGGAGTTTAACATTGGTGCTAACTAGTTTTAGCATGATGGTTTAAAACTCTTTCTGATATCGATTAGCCGCATTTCTATAGCAGTTTCTTTCATTCATGAGTGATTTAGTCTAAAGACGATGATTTTATTCAATTTTCTTAAGATATCGTTCATATTTGCAAACTTTGTTCTTTTATTTTTCGTAATTAATCTCCAAAAGTTCAATGACGTGTTTGTAATGCTATTATTGATTATAGCTGAGAGGTTCTTCTTTTTAAATTAAAGTTTTTGTTTTCCTCATTTTACTTTTCGAAAGCTAATTTTTAGATTAACTTTATCGATGAGAAAGAGATAAATTTTAGTTACTCTTTGAACCCATCATTATCATAAATTTTTTAAAGTCTTCCTCATATTTATCAATTTGTTACCGATGTTAAGCTTGTATTTTTTAAATCATTTTTTTGTATCTTTGATGGATCTTATTAATTAGTTTCGATTCATCAACGTAATTCTAAAAAAATCTATTCTTCTTTTTAATTTTAGTCAGTAACATTTAACAATCATTTATCAACTCACACTATTCTTATGGATAACCAATACTATCATCTTTTTAGATATCTTCCATGGTTTTTAATACTTCCCTGAGTTGTTGGGCCAGTATTTATGAGTTTGAGAGGTTCTCTTTAATGTCTATTGAGATATTGGAAAAAGCACCGTCATCATTAGAATTGGTTGAACTTGGATCTAATATTTTTTTGTGTTGAGGTTATTTGAGCTGTTATATTTCCTTGATGAGGTCACTTATTTATGCCGCCTGTTCTCTATTTTTTTCCATCAAAAAGTGACATTTTTGGCATATCAGTAATTCTTAACTCTAAGATATATCCAAATTCACTTTCTTTTCATTGAGAGAAGTTGTTGAGTTAAAATTTCTTTTGGTAAAGCAATTAATGTCATCGCTGTCTTCAGATGGCTATCCCAAACAGACCTCAAGTTTATTCATTGTCATAGAAGCAAGAGGAAGATAATTTTCGTTTAATTCTTAATCTATATCATAATAATCTAATTTGCTCTTGGCATAGTTTAGCTATTCAGTTTATTCAATTTATTTCTTGTTGAGGTTATGAGCTGAACTCAGAGGCAAGAGAGTCATAAATCCTTCTTGATAATGCTTTTATTATTCAGCCAAATCTTTTAAAGAAGATCTAAAAGTTTGTATCTTTCTGTTTGAGTTAAATTGATTTAAAGTTGCTGATCCCCGAGGGATAATGTCATTGTTTTATTGGGGTGATATTCTTTTCAGTTAGATTGATGATTTCATCTCTACTGTCTCTTAGCTAATATATCTATTGGTATGAGTATGATCGTGATTGGCAGTAAAATGTTGAGTTAAAGGATTGAATACACAATTATGTAATTGTTTTTCTTGATGTTAAAACAATGATGAAGGTAAAACTTGGTTGTGGTTGGCTTCCATTTGAATTTTCTCAAATTTAAGGTGCTATTAATAAATTATTATGGAGTTATTCTGACTCTTTAGGCCATTTCCTGGCATTAAATCGAACAACAATAATTATACATTCATCTTGATTATTTTGATTGAGGCCTTGCCATGGATAAAACGCATATATCTTTTCTGATAACCTCAGAAATCAAAAATGACAACATGAATCTAGAAATCAATAAAGCTGATGTCTAAGTTGATTGAGTCAATTAAAGCCGACCCATAAAAATTGTACTTTTAGTTTTAGTAATTTCTTATGCTATCTTTTATTTATAGATGTCAAAATGATTAAACATCATTTTATGCGTTAATAAATTTCAAGATGATTCTTTTTGATTTGACATCAATTTAAATGTAAGGGATTTATTGCTGTTCGAAATCGGAATTGACTATTAAAATGTTAATCAGAATTCATAGATTTAAGGTTTTCATAACAAATCATGAAAAAATTATGAGATAAACCTCGCATAAATTATTTTATGCCGTCTTCAGGTGGAATACATAGAACTAAGAAAAAACAGCGTTATAAATCAAAGACCAATAATAATAATAACATATTTTTATTTGATTAATGAAAAAGTAAATCTATGATACAATTGATTCTAAACTGCTTCTTTCTTTCGAAATCATCAAGAAAGTAGGGCAGGGAGCTTATGGACAAGTTTGGAAAGTCAAAAATAAAAGAACAGGTGCAATTTGCGCTCTCAAAAAGATATATGAAGCCTTCAGAAATCCAAGTGACTCTCAAAAAGCATATCGCTAGATTAAGTATCTTCAGAAACTTGACCATCCCAACATTATCAAGCTCTTATGCTATCACAAGGCTTTGAACTATAAAGACATATACCTTGAGTTATAGTTCTTAGAAGCAGATCTCTGCGTCGCACTTAAAAACTCAGTCCTCAAGGAAATTCATAAACACTATATATTTTATCAAATTGTGAATGCATTGCATTATCTGCACGGAGCTGATCTTGTCCATAGAGATGTTAAGCCTTCAAATGTTTTATTGAATGAAGCTTGTGAAGTAAAACTTTGCGATTTTGGATTAATCAGATCACTCAAGAAAGACAAACTTCATGAGCAAATTTTGATGACTGAAAATGTTGCCACAAGATGGTATAGGGCTCCATAAATTTTATTAGCTACGAATACTTATGGTAAAGCAGTGGACATCTGGAGTCTAGGGTGCGTTTTAGCATAAATGTTTCTATAAAAGCCTATTTTTCAGGGTAGTTCAACTATTTCTCAGCTTTAAAAAATATTTGAAATCACAGGTAAACCTCGTCAATAAGATCTCTATTTTGTAAAGAATTAAGCCTCACTGAAAATTGTTTAAGCAATACAAGTTAGTAAGAAAAAGAATCTTAAAGACCTTTTTCCTAATTAAGATAAAAATATGGTAGATCTTTTATAAAAAATATTTCAAATCAATCCAAATAAACGTCCAACTGCTTAGTAGATACTCAACCACCCTTTTGTTAGTCGATTCAGAGGAAGGGTGTAGTAAAAACTACCCAATGAAACTATAAAAATATTATATGACAGCCAACTCCTAAGAAATGAGGATTATAGAAATATTCTCTATGGTTAATCTGCATAATCTCCACTAAAAAGCAGGGAGAATATATCATTCGAGCCAAATATCTTCAAGACTGTTCCGAATAGCCTTCGGCCTACTTTTCTGAACACCCCTTCTCCTTTTGGAAGATTGACTAACAAAAGTCCTATTAGAGTGAGTAATTTAAATAATAAAAGCATCCCTCCTTTTTTAGATGCCATTAAAAAATAAAATGTTCATACAGCACCCATTGAAGACATAAAATAAGAAAAGCATCGACCCATGTTTCTGCAAATGAGAAAAAAATAAAATCACCAAGAGACGAAGCTCAATATAGAAAAAAAACTATCTCGCCAAAATACTGAAGCCCCTCAGAATTATCATAATGAAAATAGCAAAAAAAATACCATTCCATATAAAAATAGTCCACAAAAAGATAGTCCAAAGAAAGATAGCCCTTTTAAAAAATTTAGTCCTTTTAATAAATGTCCCAAAGAAAAAATTAATGCCAATCATTTATGGATTAAAACAGAAAAATTTAACCCTGAAAGTCCAAGTAACAAAGAGAAAAAAAGTTATGACCTCTCTCACTTTAAAGATTTTACAAATAAAACAATGCCTACTCAAAATACAGAAGTATTATCCAAAACTTTGGAAGGGACCGAATGCAGTAAAATTTCTAAGGAGAGGCTTCCAAAATTTATTCTCGAATCAGACCGCAAGTTAAAGTAAAAATCACCAACAAAATGTTAACCTGATAAATCTCGGTAGCGCAAGCCCTATCTAAATCCGTTAAAGGAAAGATCAATATCTTTGACTCCTCTTCACAAAATTCTACCTACCGATGCTGAAAAAATGTTAAGCAATCAAGTGCAAACTCCAACGGCTAATGGAAGAAGTCATTATCAGTTTTCTTCAATTTATGCTAAACCTATAAAGTGAAACCGATTGTTAATGATTATTACAATATCTATTTCATATTATTTTTGTATTTAATTGACTTTTAATTTTACCAGATTAAATTAACAATATCTCATTCATATATAGTTTTAAATAAGATGAGCAATAACTTTGCAGATAAACAACAACAACGAAGGGATCGCCTCGCCAAATTAGCAGAAACCAAAGAGGACTAGTCAAACTCCTAATCAAAGTCTCGTTCGAGGGAAAAGAAGAAGAAAAGTATTGAGGAAAAATCATAAGAAAACCAAAAATAATCACAAATTGATTCGAAGGAACCTTAATAAGCCGGAGATTATGTTGATGACGAATAGATGTAGAAGATGATGGGTTTTGCTTCTTTTTCGACATCAAAAAATAAAAATCATACGAAGACTGCATGCGAAGTTATATTCAAAAACAGCAAGATGAGAAGGTAGTATCGTCAGTATATGAATCGCAGAGGAGGATTTGATAGAAATTTAGATAAAGCCTGATTTGCAATAAGCTGTTGACTTTGATAGTCATCCATCAATAAGATCATAAATATCAAATTTTAATCTAATTGCTCTGAGTAGGGAAAGGTTTGCTCAAGGGAATTAAAATATTTTATCCAACCGTTTTGTTGTAAAACGTAAATTAATTCTCTGTTTATTAAAATCTTTGATAATTAAAGTTGATGGGTAAAAAGGGTAAGTACAACCGAAAAGAAGAGGAAGAGTAACCAGTGAAGAAGAAAAACATGATCACTGAATAGCAGCTCATGGATAAGTCACACATGGACCGAACTGAGTTTATTCCCATGCTTATGACATAATCCCTTTATTATCCTTACATCTTTGACTAGATAAGCTAAGCGGCCCTTAAGAAAATAGTCACTGATTTCAATTATCTACTCTATATAGATTTCAAAAATTTTTGGGCAACAGTACTCTACAGCCCCTCGCTGAAAAATTGCCTATCTTCATGTTTATCATTTTTGCATAGAAGGTGGATGAACAACTACAAATTTTCAAAAGAAACTGAAGATAAATTTTAATAAAATTAATAGAACTTATCGGGGTTGAGGCAGATCAGTGACTATCCTGCCTATGAGTATACTCAAGGAATATTTTAAGTATTACTACTGATTTATCATCGTATTGTCAGCTACAATTACGAGAATAAAGAGCTTTCTCTACTGTACAAAATCGGAGAAGAAATATCGAGAAAATACATCCTTGATTTTCCAAAAATATATGAATTAGTGTAAATTTATGGAGCAACCAATCCAACTGTTGTAAAATATATCATTAAAATGTTTAGCAATACTGTCCCTAATTTTTATCAGAATCTCACAACAACAATATTTCCAATAGTCTTCAAGAAGATAGAATAAGTTTTAAGACAATTAAAAATACTCACTGAACGTGAGGAGTATGGGATTAAATACAGTTATAAGCGCCTAGCGACTTAGGTAACGAGTCAGGGTGAGTAATAATTAAAGAAGAAAATGAGAATGTTGATGTAACTTCTTGGTTTTTTGAACATCATCAAAAACACCATCAATTATTTTCCTGAGGAATGTGCTGATCATTGTTATTTCAACTCGCAGATACAATTCCTTTATGAAAACATTTTTCTTGAGTTAGAGGCAGCATATAAAGCATGGAATTACCAAACTCAAGATCTGAAACTTTTAAATATAATCAACTATGTACTAGAGTCAATTATTTAATATTTCGTTCAATATTTCGATAGATGTGAAAACCTTATCTTAGTTCGCAGTAAAAAAGCTGCTTCCATTGAGGCATACATCAATTCACTAGAAAGGATCTTTAAATAATTTGGAAAAAGAAATACTATGACTCGCAAAAATCAGACAAGAAATCTATTAATGTATAAGATTATTCAGAAGAAATTTGATCTTCAAAAAATGGTGCAGAGTTTATATGAGGATGAACTATCAAACTAAAATGGAAATTTCAATTTGGAGTTTTTGAAAGATTTCATTATTGCTCTCGAAAATGAATTGAAATAACCTGAGAGTAGTGAATAGTAAGAAAAAGGGAAATAAAACATTGATGAGACCCAAAATGAAAACTTGGAAGACAAGAATGAAGAACTTCAATAGAATATTAATAACGAAGAGAAAAATGAAGACAAGAAAATATCTTAAACTCCAGAAGCGATAAAATAAACTACCAAATCAGATGAAATCGATTTCAGTAATATGGAGCTCATGATTCCCAAGAGGATGAGAAGCGAGGATTATTATACTAAACTTTATGCTGATTTTAATAGCAAATGCTACAAAGGAGAGTATTAAGATGACTACGATGACGTTGTTGATTTTGATAAGAGACCCATTTTCTATGATGAAGAATCCTCGAACAGCGAGAGTGAGGAAGAAGTACAAAAAAATTTAGTGAGCAATAACAATAAATTATCACATGTGCAGTAAATTCATCTGATTAAGCGTACCTCTTCTAAACAATAAACAGTAAATAAACCTAAATACTCCAGAGTATAAGGTAACAAGTTTAATGAAGATAATTAAGGACGCGGAGCTTATTATGCGGAGAAGAAGTATGAGTAAAAAAGAGAGCAAGGAGACAGATAGGAAAATAAAAAAGCGAGGTACGTACAAAAACCCAAATAAAGTTAATTAAAGTAAGAATCTAACTTTTTGCAGCAAGTAGGAGAAGTCAAAATTGAGAATAGAGATAACACCGATCAAAGAATCAGATAATAACAAGAAGAACCAAGAGGGGGTCAGGGATACAAAAAAAACAGTAAAAGCTATAATTATAAGCCCAAAGAAGGCAAGCATGATAACTTTGATAAGGGACGAAATACTAATAAGACCAAAGATCATGGATAATATCCAAGTCGAAAGAATTATAGATAAAAGCATTGACATTAGATTCATGATTCAATAAGCTCAATTCTGCATGTATAATATCAGTTATCACATATGAATACAATCATATTTAAGTTAATTTATTCATTTCCTCGCTGAGTATCTTCTCAGTATCATCAGCCATATTCTTCACCTAATTTCTAAGGTTATCGTAAAATTTAAGCTTGATAAACTAAGAGTCAAAACCTTTTTATGCGTCCTTACCATTTTTATACTATTTTTATTTTCCATTTTTTTATATAATCATAGTTTTTGATTTCATTGAATTAGGCGTTATCCTTGATAAATTAAGGGATGGATTATTGAACTCTTGGCAAAAAGGAATTTCATCGTATCTATTAAAAACCTAAGTGTAAAAATTTAATAAAGACTCCTTCTCATCAATTTTGACTGGCTAATTTTATTAAAAACTTTAAATATATTTCTAGAGATAGCATTTTAAGGCTGAGTCACTGCTTTTTTCATCGCTATCTATTTGCAGACTTTTTTTATTTAGCACTAAAGATTAAATAATTTAGACAAGTCTTTTTCTCCTTCCTGTTTCACTCAACCGATTAATCAGTCCAATGTTTTAATGCTGCATATATATCTATTTCATTTCATTGACAATTTATTTTATCTTTTTCTTCTTTATTATTGGCTCAGGCATTTCAATAATAATCAAATCATCGTTTTGGATGTTATGATTCTTTTGGTTGACGAAAATTATATGAATTTATTAATGTAATTTTTTAAGTTATTCCTTCGATAATGGTTTGCCGACTAAATATTTTTGTAAGGTCTGGCGTAGAATATTCTGTATATTTGATGACTTACCTACTAAAATTGAAGAAATTTAAACTTTTTCGCTTAAATTTTAGGAATTTAGGTGCTGAAAATAGTCTTTTACTTCATGCATTGACTTAACTTAACTTGAGAGTTTTGGCTAAGAAGTGCTGCTAAAGAGGATTTATCAATTTTTGCATCAGAATCACTGTTTAATTTCTTCAAATTACAATGACGCGTACTATTAGTTACCATGGATTTATTTTCATGAAGTGGCTACATGTATTTTTTCCGACCAAAACTCATAATTTTGGGAAGTAAGCTATCAGTCTGAACAGCGATTTATCTTTCCCGCCATTGATGAGCGAACAATCCTTGAATTTTAATCATTTTGCTATTGTTATTAAATAGAAGAATTAATATTTATAACCAAATTATTGAATTAGGTTAATGGCATGTGGATTAGCCTAATAAATATCTATCTATTATAGGTAATATAAAAATGATAAAAATCAGCCAATAATGAGTTTTTTAGTTAAATTGTAAGGTGTCAACTATTTTACTATAATCTATTTTCTCAAATACTCCTCTTTGGAATTATTTAAACCCAACCTCTGCCATAGCAATTTTATGTCCTTAATATTTATTTATAAATTTAGAGTATTACGATATATGTTTTTCAGGTCCTCCTCATTGATCATATTATCATATTCATTAAAGAGATAAGCTACTGTACCTGATAAATCACTAACTGCTTTATATAAATTCATTTTTACAGTGTTAATTTTGATTTCATTTTAAATTACCACTCGCAGTAATTGAAAATATAGTCTTTTTGTCAATACGTCAATATCTTGCAACGATTCAACATATCTGTTTTTTTACAATAATTTGTATTCGGTTTAGCAGACATCGAAGATGCTGCAGAATGTGTCAAATGCCAGCTTATTCGTATCTTTCGTATAGCGGCGAAATAAATAATAAATTTAATTGAGATGGAAGTTAAACCCGAATGATTCCAAATAATCTTTGAAGTTAGTGGCATTAATCTTTTTATTTCTATCTTTAGGTATGCTGTCATAGAATAAGATGGGATAAAAGTCAGTGCATAGGCACAACTCTATTCTATAATGCTAAATTTATCTTTATAAGGAAATTATTTCTCTTATTTTGAACAGCAATACGGCTGTATCCTTCCTCAATTTTATACCCCTGTACTCAGCTTTAGCTATCAACTTAAATTTATTTGATGAATCGATTCTATTCATATGCTTTTCTATTGATTTAGTTGACCTTATGTTAGGATCATCAAAAGAAATCGGACGATTTATACAGTCAAAAAATTATATTCTCAGATTCTATCGTTTTATTGATGGCGAAATCACTAAGGATTTAGGGGAAAGTATTGATTTTGGACTTTAAATTGTAGTACTTAACTTATTGCATTTTGAAGAGTAGTCGTAGAAAGTAGGTGGGTTAGAACCTGGATTTTCCCATAAAAATCTCAATCTTTCTGCAGTAATATTTCCAGAAGCTTGAATATATTTAAGAAATACAACATCTTAAAAAGATAAATCTACTGCCCGATCTATTTTAATAAGTTGAATGGACTGTCTAAATAAAATCTAATCTAAATCTCCATTTTCATCAACGACAGAGTCAATCCAATCCCTCAACTCCTTATCAAATCCAATTTCACAGTTTAGACAATATTAGTGAATTTAAATTTATTTTAATACTATTGCTTTTACCATTTCCAACAAAAAGTTTGGGATGGCCCCCATTTATTCTCTCTCCAAGACCATTTTTGCCAGCAGTCTATCTTATTTCGAAATTATCAAGGCTGAAAACTATGCGAATGTGAGACTACATAAGCAAAAGAGTACTTTAAACTACTATTGTGGTTGTTCCATTTGATAAATTTTTAAATAGATGAACTATCTTCCGTTACGCCTATAAATAGCATAAGTGTTTTAATGTTGATGACTGACTGATTCTTTGCGATTGAAATGTAAGTATCTTTCAAATTGAACATGATTTAATGATTGAGTTCTTGCCTAATTTCTTCCATCTCCTTCTCCTTCGCAACGATGAATGAAATTGTCTTGATTATTTTATTATAGATGGAACTCTCCTCCTTCATATTTAACAACTTAATTTAATTATTAGTCATTTTAAAGTGAGATAAATTTCAAACATTACGGAATTAAATAGAATGACAGTGATATGACTCTCAGTATTTCGATATTCGAAACTATTTGCGAAAAGTGAAGAAATATCTAAATCAAAATAATTATCGCTTTAAATGATGCGAGCCGTGATTAACAAGTTCATTTACCACCTCCACAACCTTACGGCAGCTGTAATCCCGTGTTCGATGCTTGCTAGCTATGCTGCACTCAGAATTTATGATTTTGCTCCTAAAATAAGAGGGAATTTGATTGTATCCGATAACAGCCCCAATAAGACCCAAGGCAACACTGCAGTTCGTATCAGTGTTAAATCCCTTCGAAAGAATCCTGACTGCAGCTTAAATAAACTTAGTAGACTCACTCTTATGATTTCCATTTAATTCAAGTAGTTCATTGATCGCATAAATAAAAGGAAATTTTAAATTATTTGCTGTCAGATTCGTCATAACGGGCTATCTATTTTCCTCAATGCAGCTCCATATCTCAATCATCTTTTAACTTCCGAAACTATGAACATAATAGGATGCCTCATGATATGCCAGCTGATGATCTCCAGTAGTGAGAATTGTCTTGAGGATGTTTGCGTAGACTAAAACTGTTTCAAGGACGAGTTAATTAGGTGCTATGAGTTTCATTTACTCTAAATAAATAAGATTGTACACTTAATGATGTGATTGAACTAGTATTACTCCAGTTAAAGACACCAAATTACTAAAGGAATGATTCTCACTAGTCCTAGAACACTTTACTGCTTACTATTTCTTAAAGAGCCTTTAATTAATTGTTAGCCAATAGTTGATAAATCGATTTCGCCTGTCTCTCTCCCACATTTTCTGATGTCACTGAAGGATATTCCCATTAAAACCGGCAAATCGAATGGATTACTCTCGAGCCACTCTAAATATTTTTAAGCGATGATGTTGTGGTTATAAACGCCTTTGCATTTTATCAATCCCTCACTTAGTGAGAGACATATTTACCACTCATCAGTACCTTCGCCACTCTTTAGGTTCATTATTCCTCCTCCTTTCATCATTAAAGCTTCCACGATCTCAGCTTCATTATAAGGCTTATTTATAATGTATGCCCCGATTGAATCACCAATGGCAAAACCAAACATAGCTCCATACGCCCTATTAAGAAGATCATTTTTAGCGAGATTTAAACATCGATGAGGACTCAACAATAGTTTGAGTCGAACATTGGGTATAGTCATCCATGAAACATGAGCTTTATTGCTAGTTTTCATGCTTTTACTCTTGGTCTTTTCAACGTTTTCTTCTTCTTGCACAAGAATATAGCTCTAACTTCGACTACTAATAGAATTCCATTCTTTAACAACAGAAATTTATTGCATTTGGTGAATTTTCTGAAACTGTTGACTGAATGATTCATCCAGAAAACTTGTAGAATCGATTGAATTCTCAATATGACCGATCTAACTCCCGTCATATAAAAATTCATCTGATTATTATGTGCGGATGTTAAGTTTGACACCGAATCTGGCTGCCATAGTCTATTATAAGAATTATACTGAATAATATTTGCATCCCTAACTACAATTAACTTAAATATATTAGATCAGTCAATCAATTTACAAGATGCTGCTTGGAAAAAATACTTCGTTACGTGTTGAATGATCGGTCATCTAGTCATGACATCCTTACTAAGAACTGTTAGTATCTTCTGAAAGAGATCTAGCCTTCGGTTGGCATTCAAGTATTTAGGATTACTCTGGTGTAGAATCGAGGGAATTTTTTTAATCCTAAAAAATAGGCTCCAAAGAATATATTTTTTTGAATGACTTGGAAGCAATATTTTTATAGTTTTATGAAATAAATTTATTGTGTTGGTCTTGATATTCTAAATAGGAAGATTAAAACGTTTGAGCAAAGATTTTAGTTCATTTTTATATTTTGTATTATTAGCATGTTACTTCTCGCGTTTGGGCTTCACAATGTTAACGATAATTGTTCCTAGTTGTTGGTCCACCCCAAGAGCAATTATTATTTCTGGTTCTTAATCGTTTTAGCTGCCAATTAGATTCCTGAGGCTTTCAAAGATGTCCATCTGACTGCCCTGTTGACTTATTTCATAAGATCTTTCATGAGGTGCGAGCTCTATCTCTGAATTTATATTAGTGGAATGGCTGAAACTTGACAGAAGGGTGTTAATTTTGAATCTCATTGTTCGAGATATGGAATATCTTTATATAATGATATAATTTATAAGAAATATGCAGTCCTGATCTCATTTCTATATCGTTGTAACATGCTGTTATTCAACTCTGATGTTTTTATATTATTGTCTCTTATTTTTGAGTTCTTTTAGCCTATTGATATCAATTTGAAAGAATAAGTTAGGATTTCGGAGCTTTAAATCTTTAAAAATGGTCGACTATCCTCAAAGTTGTCTTTTAATGTAATATTATTGGATTTGTTTAAAATT
>Ga0302186_10001791_pt1 | contig 17259 bp, 4 predicted proteins | sample II_Bog_E1_2_FD_198782 | JGI IMG/M metagenome (GOLD analysis project Ga0302186, IMG submission 198782) | Peat permafrost microbial communities from Stordalen Mire near Abisko, Sweden - II_Bog_E1_1 | ecosystem: Environmental > Terrestrial > Soil > Wetlands > Peat | place: Sweden: Abisko, Stordalen...
AAAAAGAAAAATCTTTTGTCAAAGAAATACTAAAGTTTTGTATTTTTAGTATTATCCAAAATCATAATTTCACTTTTTGATTGTTTAATTATTTTTGTAATTCATCTAATTTTGATAAAATAATTTTTATTATAACTTTTTATCTTATCTTCTGATTTTCAATAACTTCATATACTTATTATATACTTATTGTTACATACATAAAAGAACGAAGAAATTTTTAAAAATATCACTTCAATCATGCATTCATATTTTATCTTTTGCAATTGTCACATATCTATTCTGCATTTGTTTCGACAATCATAAATCTGTTTAGAGGAGCTACATAATAGTATTGAAAGCATCTCTGACAATAAACATTTGCTGTTTAAAGGGCCGTACTTCTGCACAGGATACATTATCCTTTTTTATTCAAACAGGCAATAATGCACTGACGATGGAAAACATGATGACACTCCAATTCGAAAAAGCATCCTCCATCCAAGCATACGCTACAGAAATTGCTATTAGGAAGAGGTTTTGAATTATCTGCTTCCCTCCAAATATTCATTCCTGCTAATGAGATGTTGCTTTACTGACGATTTTCTAAATATATACAGTTATACCTAAATTAGGCTCATTTACCTAAATATTAGGAAAAAAGCATCTGCATCGAACACAATTTGACAAACCCTCCCTAAAATTTGTACAGCAATCTTGACATCCCTATCTAAAACGGCACCATAAAAACGCTATTACAAAAATTAGAACAAAGCCTCCAACAATACTACAAACTATTATAACTGTTGTATTGAAGCGACTTGTGATCGTATTCTGGCATTGGTTGAGAGAATCTGAAGTTTCAGAATATGCGGATCCTGAGCTGCAGCATGTTTGAGTACAACTATTCCAATCTGTGCTTGTTTAGGTTGCATAATGAATACAAGTTAGTGAATGGTTAATATATACCCAAGCGTCACATACCTGCCACGTGCAGTCCATGAAATTAAAGGCAGCGCATGAATCATCCAAGTAATTGATATAGAAGACACAACTTGAATGATCGAAGCTATGCGATGTGTCACAACATTTAGATAGCACGAGAAGGAAGCTGATTGTAATGAGTCTGAGCATAAATTATATTGAAATATTTATAAAAATAAATTATTTCCTTGATTTATGAAAGAAATGTTATTTTAAATATAGAATATATTCTAGTTCTATCTCATTAATGATTTTACTATAAAGTATAATTTGTTTGATAACTATTAACCTTTCATTTTTAATTTAAAATAATGGCTTTTGATCATTGAGATATACTTTTGATATTTATATAATTTTTCCGGGTAATAATATTCACTTACTAATCCTTTTTTAATGAAAGATAAATGCATAATATTTCAATTTATTCGATGATAAAAGTATATTTTTTCATGCAACAAAGAACCTTTCTTTCTGAGATTAGAATCAAATATGATTTATTAAAATGTTGATAGATATAGCAAATCATTATGTCATGCATTGACTTTCCTTGCAGCATTAAGCTAAGGTTGATATTTTACTACCATTTTTTATACGAATTTTCTATGTTTAATTAGCATCTGAATAGCATACAAATTACATCAAATATTTTTTTACAACGATATTTCATGGCAATGGTGTAGATATCCAAATATTTAAAGATAATTGCTAACTTAATCCGCTTAATAGATTCTTATTTGGCTAAAAATTGAAGAAGAAAGAACTGCTCATCCTAATCTTTGGCAAAAACTTCCTATATGTGAATGAAATATTTTTAACTTCCTTCATACAGAATTTATATTGCTGTATCTATACAATTTTATGATATTGAAACTGCTTCAATAATCTTTTCTCTCCTCTATTTGATTTTTTTGGATAGTTACTGAACAAGTTTGTTCTTAGCAGCAAAATCATTTAATCTATCTATAAGCATGGATTGTTCACTTTGAGAAAGTGGAGGCTCTAATTATAGAAGGCTATTTCTCACCAGCATCATTTTCTATGGGTATTGCTGAAATATTTGAGCTAGACCAGGATTGTTCCTCGATATTTTATCAAGAATAAATTACCAAATATTACCGTTGATCATAATTTATTTTTGGTATTATCGAAAACATCCATTCTAAATGAGAGAAATCAAGATTCGATCTATATGTTCACTGGTAAGAAATGTAAGTTCTGATCGACTTGATTTCTTTTTCCAGAGTTCCAAAGCTAACGCTGTGTCTCCTTTGGATATATTGGCATATTTTTGAGCCTATTTGCAACCTTTTCTTACCAAAAATTAGCGTGCTTACTGAATGCTACCATTTTTAATTCCACTTTTTGGTCTAAGTTTGATTGTTGATTATTATAACTTTAATGTCTTTTCTTATCCTTTAATTTCCTTTTGTTTACTCTAATCTTTGGTATTTTTTGGCATTGGTTTAATTGTTAGAACGCTGAGCTTATCTTTATCAAGAATATTAAGAGTTTATAAAAGAGTTTAATTTGGTTCTGCGATTTTTTTATTGTTTCGGATTAGTTTTTGATTGCTAATTTCAACTCCAGATATTTTTTCAACAGCTTTCTTTAAATCAAATAGCTAAATAGAAAAGCTCTTACTGTTTTTATTTATGATTTGTGAATATTAAAATCCTCGTCAATGATTTTTATATTGTAATAATTGTTAGAGGTTCTTTTTACGGCCATCAGCTATTATAGATTTATTAAACTATAAAAGTTAAAGACTCATTAATATGAAGATGGTTCGCTTCAAAGAAATATGTTTTTTCTCTGTTCTTCTTAATGATCAAGTTAGAGCAATAAGAGATTGATTGAAAAAATGAGTCATTATAATTTATCGATTTAAGTATGAATATCAACTCAGATTTATAGTATTAAAAATGAATAATCAAGCAAATGATCAATCACGAATTGAATTAAGTCAGTAAATAAACTTCAGTAGTATAGATAATTATTAATTTTAAATTCAATATCCTCCCTTTTGTTAAATCTGTCCCAGATATATAAACTAAGATTGTGAGTATAAAATCAGGTCTTTTCTCTTGAAGTCCGTTTTTTAACATTAATAAAATCGCTAAAATTAATTAAGTAATGGATTAAACAAACAAAATATCGAAAATTGACTTGAAGCTTACAGATTTCAAAAAGAACAATATTTTATTTTCTATTAAATTTATAATTTATGAGTGAAAAGGATATTATTGAAAGACTTGGACTTATTCAGCATGTCGAGGGAGGATATTTTCGCTAAACATATCGTTCCCCAATTATTAAAGATAACAGATGTCAAATGACCGCTATCTACTATATGCTAACTTCTAAATCGCGGGTAAATTGGTGGCATATGGACAAGTCGGATATTATTCACTTCTACCACAAAGGTGGGCCAGTTTAATTTTTTCTTCTTTTTCCAGAAGATGGGCATTTATAAAATTATATAATGGGAAATGATATCGAAAAGGGTGAATTGCTTCAATTGACTGTATCTAAAAACACATGGAAAGCTTTTGTATTGCTATCAGGCGATTATGGGCTTATATCTTAGGCCGTCGCCCCAGGATTTTAATATTAAGACATGACATTTGGAGATCTAGATGATCTTTTAAAGCAATTTCCTCATCAAAAGCATATTATTGAGCTGATTGAAACTGAAAGAAAAGAAAAGATCAAATTGGATAATTTTAAATCTATCTGATCATCATAAATTAATTCATAATATACATGACCACTATTTCTTTGGGGATTTTTTTAATTCCAACATCTCAAATTTTTTTTAAAAAAAAGCTATAATAAAATCGTCTCCTTCATTAATTTTATTAATTTTTAACAAAATTGCTTATTTTAATATTCATAATTTAAAATTTCTTTAAAATTTATATTTTCTGAAAATGAAACATTCAATAGTAAATAAATTTTATATTCAATATGTAAATAAGCAGTATTCCAATTAAAAATCAATTTTTAGAGATAGAGATGACTGTCATCACAATAAGGAATTTTTTTGCTTCTTTTGCAAGGGCAAAAAGTATTTAGAGATTTGGAAGATTTGAAAGTGATATGTCTAAACTTACTTTCTTTGTGCGAATTATCAGAAAAGGGTTGCCACCTCGAAAGTCCTCCAAAACTCATATTATTTGCCAATTTCAAACTATTTTTCTAAATTAGATATGATTTCTCTATTGGAGTGGTTCTAGCGATATAAGGCTCCTTCCTCAATAATTTTTTCAGCATAGTTAGTCGGGTACACATTATGAATGATTATGATTTTTGATAGGTTCCAATTGTCCATTAGATTAATAGAGTTTATAATTTTAAACGGTTGGTCTATAATATAATAGTTATAGCTTATCATAGAATCAACTATTGAAATAACAAATCCTTCATTGAAATAAATCCCACCATACTAATCCTATTTTTGTTTTATATGTTTAATTGATAATGATATCGAGTTTATTAAAAATTTATAATTTATAATAGCGAATATAATCTGGAAAACTAATACCATCGATCATTTCAGATGTTATCGTGACATGTTGAACAGATTTTTATTTAGGTAATGTTTTTAGGATGAGCTCGAAACTGATTGATGGAAATTTAGAAGTAAAACTTAAAGCATCTTTAACAATATATGCGAGCTTTTTCGAGAGTAGTACTCCTGCAAAGAATACATTCTACTTTTCTGCTGAAGCAGGCCAAAATACACACACAATGAAATAAATGATGGCACTCCAATTCAAAAAAGCACCCTTCCTCAAGGCAAACACTGCAAATAGTGACATTAGGGAGTGGCTTTGACGATTATATTTCCTTCCACATGTTTATTTCAACTAAAGAATGGTTAGAAAGATTTAGTTATGGCCTTTCTAAATATTTATCATAATACAGCGATTTATATTAGCTACTTCATGTCGAAAATTGCGTTTATACCACTTGTTTAAAAAGTAACCGACTATTATGGAAAGCAGTATTACGGCTGAAGTGATAGTACATGCCATAATTATTATCGCTTGAGATTTATTGTAAGATTAAGTAAGAGAATTTCGACACTGATTGACAGCATCAGTATTTTAGTTAGAGTAAAAGGCATTACAGCAGTATTTTGTGCAATCATTCCAATTAAGGATGTAATATTTTTGATAACCAATACAGGAAGGACTCTAATCAGAAGCAGGATCCACCTCGCTCCAATTGGCGCACTTCCAATAGGAACAATTTATGAATGAGGAATTGGCACAACTGCTATCAGCATAATCCATATAAAAGGCGCAGTTATAAACAGAGTGTTTTAAGGCGTACTAAGTCTCACAGCTATAGCTTAATGCAGCGAAAGAGGCGAGTATTAAGAGAAACTGAATCGTTTGAAAGTATTTTTGCATATAAGTTGAATGTAATAGATTAAGTGTAGCTTGCTTTATATTGGAATAATTTCGATATATAAATTGAGAATATTTTTTTAATTAGTAAATTTTATGTTTTACCTTTCTTCCGTGACTATTCATAGAGTTTCTTTATTTCTCTATCATCACATAATGGTATTGATATAATTACAAAAAAAGAGATGAAAACAGAATATGAAAAAAAAAGATATAGCCTAAAATGGATTAACAAAAGATATTTAAACATTTAATATTTCTAATTTTTTTAAACAATAATTCTCAACAATTGATATTAGTTTTGAATTTCAATTTAATCTTCATTATTATCTTTGCCTTTCCTCGTTCTCCTCATTATTTTATTTTCAAGCTAGAACGTTATTCCGACTACAGGAGTTACCTGAAGATGAAAAATATGTTCCCAAAAATAAGTTTATAGAATCAAACTGTTTTTATTATTTTATTGACTTAGCTCATAAAAAAAGAAAACTATCTCGTTTTTGCATAAGAATAAATTCTTTTAATGAAAATTTAAGTAACATGGAAATATTTTATCGATTAATTATCAAGATTATAAATTGCAATATTATCTGAATTACCAGTCACCTGAATATATATATTTTTATATTTTTTTAGTCTAATAATTACAATATATTGCAAATGGAAAAAGATATCAATTTCTTAAGGAGCAAAGAAAATTAAAGAAGCCATGGTCACGAGGATGATTATGTGTTACGACTAAAACAACTCACTCCTATTGCTCAAAGTATTTCCGATCGAGCAGTATTGTTTATACATCAACTATCCTCCAATCTCATTAATAGAAATAAAATATAGGAGTCATTATTTAATTGGACTTATTCAATAAAAAATCCCATGACAAGTCCTATTTGTTCGAAAGTAATGAATTAAAAATAAAAAAGCATTGCATATCGATGCTATGACTGTATGTAAAATGAATATGCTTGCATTTGTTAGGAATGTTTTGCAAAAGGAGATCATCAAGGACACAACTATTTTCAATATGGACCAATAAATAATGCAGTTTGCGATTGTGGAAATTCATAAGCTTGGAATCCAAAATCATTTTGCCCTTCTCATAGAAAAGGCGGCGAGCTGAAGGATGAAATTTAACCCCAGACAAGAAAGTAGTTTATAGAATAGTATACTTTGGCATTTTATATCTTCTTCGCATTGAATCAATTTGATGTAGAAAATACGATCAGATAATCTTATGGAGCAAAACTAATTTCATCTTTGGTTTAAAATGTGCGTAAAAATTATCAAATGAAAATATTGGGTTTTGAACTTTTATAAGTATCCTTTTCTGACAAATATCCACCCCTTAACAAAAATAACTAACTCACAATTTTACAAAAAATATTTCGAGGTTCAGAGGTTATAAATATGCAATCATTTCCTCAGTTACTATTTTAGATATTTCCCGTCGAGCAATCACCAATCAAAGTCATAAAAGAATACTTTCGAAAGGTTAAAGATATGGAATTAACTCCTCAACATCTCCTATCAAATATTAATTTTCAATATATGACCTGTGCCAAAATAATTTCAAAATTAATTAAAAATAAAGAATTATAACCACTAGTTCTGAATAAAGATAAATGTCCTTAAAATGTTAAAGATTTGGCGTTTATATTTTGTCAGTATTATTTTGATTTGAACTATGTAAACACGATAAAATCAGCTAAATAATATCACGTCCTGCATCTATAAATGGTAAATGTAGCATAAATGGCTTTCTATAGATAATATGGGCGCATGACATCTTCATACAATCCAGGCAACTTGCATTTTGATGAAATTTACCTGAAAGTGCTTGGCCATATGGTCAAAAATGTCAGCAATGAAAAATAGATACTTTTGAAGTGCATTAAAGAACTGTTTTAGTATATTAAGAATGAAGGTATGAATACATTTTCACAAGCCCAAGAAAGAGCCTTTGCCATGTTCACATTTGCATTTTTTGATGGAAATGTTTCTCAGCTTTTCTAAAAATAGATTCGCCGGAAATTTGTATAACACCTCTAAACCAACAAATAAGCATTTGCAAAAGTGCTTAAAGATCTCATAAAAACGAGTCTGAAATCATTTTCATTGTACGGAATACCCCCTACTTCAAAGACATAAAACTATATTACATTTTTTCTAAAGAAAAATCCCTAAAATAATGTTAACTATTTTCTAGATTTAATTTATCATAAAATTTTGATGGTGATTAGTCTTGACTACTTTGAATACGGTAAAGTCATTTACGAAATATTTATGGAACTCGTGGAGTTAAATAGGGAAACAACAAAGTAAAGTATTTCATGTATAATGAATGAAGGATCGTCAGAAATCGGTAGAGTACTAAGGATATATTAAATTAATGTGAAGGGTCATTAGGCTATAAAAAGGGCTGTAAAGTTTTTAAATGCTCTCACAGTGGTGGACTTAGACGAGATTGTTATCTCTAACTTCCTCAAGATTAACGAAAAATAGCAAAAGTAGAAGGTTTATGACTTCTACACTCGCCTACTTGCAAGCTTTAAGCAACTGAGCATTAAAGAATTCAAAACTCTCGCTATGTCCATCATAAACAATTAATAAGCTTTTGAATAATTTATCAAAGACAGAACAATAATCTCTAAAGGAAAATTTATCAGCAAAATATAATCAAAGCCTCTTGAAACATACTCTTATAATTATCTTTTTGAAAGCTATGATAGAAGAATAGTATAAACAGAAGTGTGCTTGCTGACACAAGTTGAAGATAGAGGGAAGTATTCAGGCATCAATATTTTTAACAATAACACAGTTGCCTTACTAAAATAGATATGCATGAATATTCTGGAATAATTGTCTTTGGTCTCATAATTCGCAAACATTTCCAATAAATTATTTTCTGAGTTATCGCTGGAACTGTTCCAAATTTACTTTTATAATCGGGAACAATCTTTAAAATAGTATTTTCATAGCCTAATGAATCTGGATATAAGGAAAATCATCTCGACTGATTTAACTAAGCAAATTACTATCGTGGAGAAAGAAAAGGAAAAGTAGTACGAGACAAAAACAGAAAAAATGAAAAATTAGAAAGAAGCCAGCGACAAAAAGAAGAGGTAAAAAATGCTAAATATGAGACGAGAAAAAGCTGACTTAATTCGTAAAAAACAATAAAACTTTTTGATGAGCCTACAAGATAATACGGAGCAGCAAAGTTAACCATAATTTTCCAACTGTATCTATTGCAAACAAAGTAAATAGTAAGAGCTAAACCTCATATCCTATGTCAATTTTACAGGCTTAGTAGAAAAAGGCATCCTCAAAGATAGTGTTTACCCTCAGAGTCATCTTTTCTTTACCACCTGCGGACATAAGATACACCAGAGCTGCTATAGATCTGTCTCTGAGAACAGTCCTTCTAAATTTTGTTTCCTTTGCAAAAGAGAAACCAATATACTTGTTCCAGAATTATCCTTACTGAATAGTATCAGCTTACTCTAAAAATAAACAAAAATAAAAGAATTTCTGAGCAATATCGTCCCTGTTCTCATGGGCGATTTGGATGAGTAAAATACTTCGACCTATAGTCATTTAATCAGCTAAATCTCATCAGACTAGGACACCTTTATTTACTTTGTATATGGGTTTGTGAGAGAGCTAGTCTATACTGGTTTGCAAAATTACAAATACTTCCACAAATCACAATTTCATCTTTACTATTAGATTTTCCAGATGATTAGATGCAGGCCTAAAACAATTATAGAATCAGCTTTCTCCAAGATAAACGAACTTTATCACGAGAATATAATTTACTTAGAAAGCAAACTTAATTCTCTGTAGAGATACATTATGTTTCTCATGGAAAATTCACTTCTCATGAAAATTAATGATACTGACCATAAGTTTATAGCAAACTTAAGTCAACTATAAATTTAATAGGCGCATAAAATTTTAAACTTATTCACTGTCGAAAAACCTTCTTTGGAGTTAAGTTCTATTACCAATCTCAACATGGTTTCCCCAAATAATTTATTTATTGCCATACCTTAGCACTTAAACGAACTTATTCAAAAAATGGGTCAATGTCCTTTATGTCCGAATATAACAAACAAAATTTACATGTGCATGCTATGTGGATGGAGTGCTTGCATAAAATGCGTAAAAATATTATTTAAGCATGGCAGTACCGATCACATTGGCGGGTCAGTTTTTATTGTATGCTCCAATGGGATAATCATATTTATCTATGGCAATAGAGTCTTTCAAGAGACTTCTATTTATTAAAATTATTTGGGTACTTCATATATTCAGGCAACATCTATGGAGATATCTAAATTATCTAAACCATAGGACTACAGGCTAAACCATTAAAAATTAAAAGATTTATATACAACAGTTTCAATGTACAGAATTCACGAAAAAATATTAAATAAAAAGTGATGGTATATTCAATTATATATTATAAATTATTTTAATAAAAAGCTAAAGACTTCATTCGTAGTTGATGCAAATTAAGTGAAAAGAAAATGATAACATTTTATATAATTATCTATAATCAAGCCCAATAAGAGACAGTCAGATAAAAGAACGGGGTTCAGATTGAGTCCTTGAAGAGAGTCATTTTTCTTTCATTTGACAGGCCTTTGAGTTCCTCTCTGAGCGAACTGATCTGTTTGTTGGCCTCACAGATGACTTTCTTTGCCTCGATTATCGCCTTTTCCCTTAAAATTATTTATATTTTCCTTTATTTGACCATGAATTTCTTTCTGTCGATATCAGCCGCATACCTCTTATAGCTCTGTCGATTGGCAATGCGGTCTTCGGCGTTAGACACTTATTGACCGATGAGCTGCTTCTTGTAAACCTCAGCATACCGGTTGAACTCGATCAGACTGATTTATTTAAGTTCTTCGTTGTTATCAATACGTTGCTGTATCGTGTCGCTCTCTTTCTCCAATTTCCCGATCTCAGTCCGCAGTCTGTTGGCCTTGGACTCCAGAAAGGCGTGAGATTACTCTTCCTCCGATCTACGATATTCTTCCCTCAGCCTCAGTAACTATTCCTCATAGCATTCCTTTAGTTTGCTTAGTTCCACATTCTCAAAGTGTCCCCGATTTTTTTCAATGATCAATGCGTTCAGTTATGCTTCATGGGCTTCTTTTTTAATTTTCATGCGCGACTCGATGTCGAGTATTAGTTCGGCGTAGTTACGAGTTTCAGAGACGGGAAGTTTGAAGGACTCGCTTTAGATTTGAACTTTGAGACTATCAATCACGCGTTTCTGTTACTATTTTTCGTTGTCTAATTTGATGATCCGTCCTTTGAGTTCGTCTAACTCTGCAATTAAAAGCTAAACTTCTCTCATTGTCTAATTTTATTTCGGACTGTTGTCCACGTCTTCTTTCACCTACAACGGCATTATTGGCTTTTCTGGCTAATGCTCAATAATAGGACTTTTTTTAACTGTTATTTTGACGGGGATTGGGACAATCGGAATTGTTTCAGCCGAAGTCGGTAGTTTAACCTCAGAAAAGACAGGCCGATTGACTGAGGTTTTGGGTTCTGGTGAATGCAAGTTGTAGCTGACTGTTGCTCTTCCTTTCTTGCCGATTTAAGTTGAAATCTTTTCCAACTCTTTACGATACTTATCGAAATAGGAAACCATGTGTTTGTAACTACTCTTGATGGTTTTTTAACTTTTCATAATTAACACTTCTAATATAAATGTATTAAGCTTTATAAAACCAAAATTATCAAATTATCATTGAATGAATAAAAATATTATGCTTTATTAGTTCTTTGGGAGGTTGTATTATAAAGACGAAGCATTATACATCGAAATCAACTTAAACTTCAAGTATATTCTTTTTAATTAGTTATATAATAACGACTAAGACAAATCACTATATTTATTTGAGAAACTCCTCCATTGTTTATAAGAAAAAACGAAAATGATTTATCGATTATGAATTTTCATCTTCAATGCCCACCTGAATTGTTACTCTCAAATTTGGGCGAAAGTTTATCTTAAGCAGTCCTTAATATTGCTGCATTATTATTAGGCTAGAATAGAGCTAATAGTCAAGATTGCTACCGGGAGCAGCAAACAGTAAATAACTCGACAGCTCTCCCCAAGAAGAAAACCATTTCCTAAAAGCGTCCGGAGAAAGATAATGGCACAGTTTGAATTCCCTTGTTTTATAAATCTTGGATTTTTTCCAACGATTTAAAAACTATGCCTTAGATATATCAATAAAATAAGTTAATTTCAATACAGAATTGGGAAGAACTATTCTGTATTAACTGGAAAATCCTGAGTATTTATAGCTAAGAGTCATCGTTAAGAATGGATAAGGAATGCTAACTGGTACAATGATAAGTTAAATCTTCTATTGCTCGTCTTTTTTGAGGGTATTTTTGATATTTTTAGGATGCACATAGAGAAGTAAATCTATATATATGCAATTATACTTTCATCGCCTTTAAAATCGAGATTTAAATTCTAAATGGACCCTTCAACAAGATTGCCAATGTAGAGCTGAATCATTATTAGCATTGTAAATCCACTCACATCCTAATAGATAGGCTTTGATTGGCAACCTATTTGAATCTGCTCATTTTGGAAAAGCAAGCTCTTACTCTTAAAGTTGGCGGTCTTAAATCTTCGCAATCCTTGAGTTTTGTTAATAGTAAAAAGTGAGGTATTTATATTCAATTTTGATGTGATTTCTTACCCTTCGTAATTTTTTAAGGGAGGATTTAAATTAGGAGGATCAGTAAATATGGAAGAAATGTTAAGACTGCTGAGAGAAGTCATTGATTTTGAAATTGACATATTGTAACTTGATCTGTTGATAGGGCTGATACTTCTCCTGACAGTTGAAATGGCAGCTGTTTTTTCTTTCGCTAGAGATTCTAAATAGTATATCTTTTACAGTTTACTTTTTGAATACCTGAAATTGGACTTTTTGATCGCTGTTAAATTTGATTGAAGTAGTTACTAACTGTGGTCATTGCCTATCCGTTTTTCTTTGGAAAGAATACTTTTTCTCCTTCCTATTTCATTTTTTTAATATATGTATTATGATCATTAGAATTTTAGATGTAACTTTGGTGAAGTGATACCTATTTACTCATTAAATCCTTAAGATTAAAGTACTTTTGTATAATATCTTCATTATTTGTTTCGAGGATTTCTCCACTCATATTATCAAATTTTGGAGTTTATTTTTAGATTAATCCATGAACTGTTTTTATTTATTTTTCGATAAAGATCTGATTATTGTCTCCCAGAAGTTGAATAAAGCTTTGAAGCCGAATGTACATGTAGTTGACATTCGTTTCTGCATATTGAATAAAGTACTTGAGTCTTAGGGCGAAGGTTACACAAGACTCGTCATACTATTGATCCCATGAGAAGAGTCTATATACTCCCCTTTTCTATCTTTTTTAGCAGGAGGAACTATGAAGTATGTATATTCATTTGGAAAGATTACATTTTTATCCAAAAGATAATTATACAAATTTAAAAAACCCGTGTGTTCACCCGTTTTTGTTCTGGCATATCTTATAGCCCAATATTTCAGTAACTCCAATATTATTCGAATAAAATCGTGTCCTGTCATTTCATCATTAGAAAAATAATTTTTTCCTTTGAGGTTGAGAGATTTATATGGATCTATTGTTTAGGCTAGTGAACCGAAGTTATTGAGTATTGGATGATTCATTAATATGCTGAAAAGTTTTGTGTTTTTATATTCTTTTTTCTCAGAGCGTACGCTTCTATCAGTAAATTACCTAAGCATAAATACACTCATTAATTTCGACTTTGGAGAAGATAAATTAGAGTTGATATTTTAATTCAATCTGCTCAAGAAGAAAGAGATGGCTTATCTCAGTTTTTGATCATCATTTAAAGCTAGAGAAGTGAAAACTTTATTAACCGACTCAACAGCGTTCAGCATTTCCTATTAATGCTAGACTTAGAATGGATTAAAATCGTATCCCTACTTGCTCATATATTATTTATTAATCAAATCATATTATCACTCAACGAATATTCCTGATGAATTCAGGCACACGTTTATTGTGCGCTAATAAAAATGTTTCAAAGTTTTTGTGAAGATTATTGCTTGCAAATTTTTTCTGGATTTCGAGGCTTTGTCTTCGATAGGGATTTTCATCATTACTTAAACTTTCATATATAGCATCGTATTTTTTTGACTATGGACTTAGTCTGATTGAACTGTTTTTCCCAGTTATAGTCCGTCCAACCTCCAATATTGTTTTAACAGTCTTGGTTTTAGGCTCATTATCACCTAAATATTATCTAATGTACACAGCTTCTGATCCCTGTAAAGGGTGGTGATTTCGCGATGGATGAGGTCATTATCATTTTTTATTCTTTTGATCATATTTCGATATTTGTTAATTTATTGCTGCTCAACTTCATTCTCAGTTTTGGTTTCTTTATGTTTTATTATCTGATATCGGGTGACATGTTAAGTCTGATCAATAGGTTTTGTTGGGGTTATTGGGTCGAGAATTGTGGAGTTGATTGTGGTATCATCATTTTAGTGTTGTGTCTTAAATATTGAGGGAAATTCGTGCCCCTTGCTTTTGCGTATAGAGCTCAAATTGCTATTCATTTAAAACTGGTTGTCATGGATAGCGATAAATTTAGCGCCAAGCAATTTTAAGTCAAGGCTTGAGACATATTTGCTTTTGTTCTGCATCGAAGATTATTATAGAAATAATTTACAATTAGAAATATATAGTCGAACTATCATGTCCCATCTTAAACCTGTCATTTATTTTGGTAGGCTAGTTTATCGCAAAAGGAATATTTCTAAATCATTTTATGTTTTTGTTTTTTAATTTGAACAAAATTATCAATTTAGAGAACACAATGAATTATGTTTCCTGAGTTAATATAGAATATAGGATAAATTTTGTAGTTGTCATTAATTTAAATTGATTCCATATTTTGAATGCATTTAAATATTTTTTTATTGTCGGAGAATTATTGCTTTCGAAAATATTTTTAAAAAATCATTTAATAGCAACAATATGCTTCAAGTCATTTATTTCAACTTAATTTAAAAAATTTAAAGTCATGTAATAATGGCAGTGATTCTCTAAATTCTGATAGTATACTTATCAGTTGAACATGGCTTTGATCTTGTTATCGAAGGTTTGATCATCAAGATTGTCAATTTTAATGGCTTGAAAATATTCCTTGGGGTCGAAATAGCCTTTGGCAATAAGGAAGGTTTGTCTAAGCACAAGTTCCTTAATTTTGGCATCGTCATAGTACATGATATCATCATATACATCACCCTCCTTCTTGCCAACCTTCAAAAAGTTGGCTACTTGTTCAGTTGTTAACTTTTCTCCCTTATTGGTGGTTGGCTTGTAGTTCATCATCTTGTACAATTGTGAGAGTGCTTAAGGATTGTTTTTATCTGAATTATTGGACACTTACATTTTTAGAGCAGGGCCTAAAAGTCCTTGAGGTTTTTTTAGACGGATGAGGAGTTCTGCATTCAAAAATATTTAATATTCGAAACAACTATTACAGTTAATTAATAACGCGAGCAAAATAAGAAAAACGATAACATATCTATCTTTCTAGGGATTATTCAAGAGTATTAGGTGTCCCCATCAAGAAGAAGGGATATTATTTATTCTTTTATAATTTGGAAACCATATTTATGACACAAAATACAATCTGATTAATTTTGCATTTAGAACTATTGAGCCTTATTAAAAATATCCGGCTTGCTGTCTACACAAGTGTTTTAATTTATGTTTTAAATTGTGTTTGAAAAATTAAAAATTATGGAGTTACTGGGAGTTGAACCCAGGGCCTCATCCATGCTAAGGATGCGCTCTACCAACTGAGCTATAACCCCGTATCGATGTTCTCTACATCTATAATTTTATATATCGGATCAAGATAATTACAATATCTCAATTCTTATCTTTCGCCAAACTTCTTAAATTAATTTGTTTCAAGATATATGAAAAATCAATTCATATTCGGGTTGAAGCCCAAAAACTTTTGAAGGTCTTCTGCAATTTACTAATCCAAGGAATATATTTCATTCGAGGAGTAATAGTTAATATTACTTACTTTTTGAGTCGATATTGATTGAGAATTATAGTTAGTTTTTTTAATCGGATAAACTTGTACTGAGGGGATATTATTAACTATTTGAAGAGGATAAGGAGAAAAGGGGCCTGTCCTTGTAGCCTGTTCGATTGGATTGCCTATAGTGCTACTCGGATTCCCGTAATTAAATTTTATGGCTACTTATCGAGTTTGATCTTAACGGTTGAACCCTGGTCGTATATTTTTTAAAGAGTTCTTTCTGGAACCTATCATATAGGATTATGATGCTTGGTTTATTTGGGATTAGTTGATGATTTAGAAATTGTTCATAATAGGGTTAACATAATTTGCAAGTGTATTTGACTTAAATTAATTTCGGCGAGGAGATATCGTAGAAGTAGGTTTTTGATTTTTATTAAGAGCTAGGGGAGGAATTCTAGGCTGAGCTGACCCAAAGGCAGGAGTAACTCTATTATTGTTATTATTAACCACGAATCTTTATTAATGTCTGATTGATTTTTCTATAGCATTGTGGCGACTACTGTTGCTGTAGTAGCTTTTACGACTTGCTTGACTACCATATAGCATTGGATTTTGCCTCATTACATCAGGAGATGGTCCTCGTGCCATTATTTTTTGTTGTGTAACCGAAGGGGTAAAATTATTAGAGACAGGGCCTACTTATAATTGTATGACTTGGCTGTGCTGCGCCCTGCTGGCGAAAGAATGGCTATCGTCATCATAGTAGAGTTATCTAATTGATACCATATATTCTGGCACGATAAGTCTATGTTCCCTGCAATAATCGTTGAATTCCTCTAAGGCTTTATAAAAAGAGAGACGCTAGAAATTGCCTTTGTTTAATAAAAATGTCTTAAAATGAGTCGTTTGATTGGCTTGTAGATCTGTATTTTCCTCAATTATGTTGAGGAGGTTTACTATCATTTAGGATTGTGAACCGTGTATATCCTGCCCCTCTGTTGATCTGGGAACGTAAAAGGGCTGATGATTAGCCAAATTAGGATTAATCCACACTCGTACTCGTCCTCCTTTGCTAATGAAAATCATCTCTTAGCAGATGTTAAAGTATCCGATATTTTAGTACAAAACTTTAAAACCCTAAAGTGTTGCCTTGGTGAGATAAAGCTGATCTGAAAAAGGAATATCATTGATTTCCTTCAGCCGCAAATCTACTTTTTAAGTGTATAGCAATCCCCGATGTTGAGTGGAACAAATATCCTCTGCGGATACATTAATTATTTCTTTGACTTTATAGATATATGGTGAAGTTTTGAAGTTATAGTCTTGAGAGCGTTAATCGTGGACGGCCGCATTATTTGTTTATCTACGCATTTCCAGTTCATGTTTGTATGATTAATAATCTTGTTCTGATGTGAATTGCAGTTAATATTCCTCGACAAACTCGTTCGTAATTGTATTGAGGAATGTCCTTTTGGCGTAAGGGTTGACATTGTGAAAAATATTCTTTCCATCGGGTTATACTTCCTTCCATTGTTTGTTATTGACAAGTAAATTGGGCTTGGTTTACTATTGCCCCATTATTGCTAAAACAAAATTAAATACTTTACCACATAATGTTAACTGAAAATTGGAAGTTAAATATTTTCAAGTATTTAAAAGAATATTTCACTCCCAAATATGATCATGTAAACTGAATATTTTTCAATTGATTTTATTGGATCAAATATGCATCAAGCTTCATAAAAATACAGGGGGTTGGGGTTGGGGTTGGGGTTGGGG
>Ga0302186_10001792_pt1 | contig 17256 bp, 8 predicted proteins | sample II_Bog_E1_2_FD_198782 | JGI IMG/M metagenome (GOLD analysis project Ga0302186, IMG submission 198782) | Peat permafrost microbial communities from Stordalen Mire near Abisko, Sweden - II_Bog_E1_1 | ecosystem: Environmental > Terrestrial > Soil > Wetlands > Peat | place: Sweden: Abisko, Stordalen...
AAGAGATTTTCTTATTTTACAAATTCCTGTTTTAAATAAAATTTCCTTCCGATCGATTTAAATCAAAAACCAAAAGTTTCAAATTTCTGATCTTTTCGAAACTTTCAAAACCAAACTCCAAAATTCAAATTCCTGAAGAGAAAATGTCCGTCGACACTCGTAAAGGTTATATTCTCAATAACATCAAATTGCTTTTTCGTCTCGAAAAAGCTCCACAAAATCTCCTCAAAGATCCAATCCTTCTTTCCTTTCTTAATACTCCTGATTCTCCTTTAATAAAAGCCTGTCTTTTCGAGACAAAAGAAGTGGTCCTATTCGGGACATTAGACAACCCGCCAATATCCACTCAGGTGATTTTCTTTATGAAAAGTGGAGAAATCACTGAAGAAAACATGCTGAAAACAATACATATATCCTCAAATATGCCAGCAGACCCTTTTTTGGCTTTAAAGAGCCAACTAAACCTCTTATCCAAAGGCTGTCCTAACCCTCATGAAGCCTTAAAGTCCTTATTTGAAGATTTGGGCTTTAATGTCTCGAAATCGCAAGACTCTTCTCTCGCAATGAATAAGCCTCATCAAAATAAAGGCCTGAACTCAGAATTCCCTAGTTCAATCTCTGAGGAAATCGATTATTGGTCAGTCGAAGCTGAGAATTCCTCAGAAAAAGTGGCTAAAAAAGCCCAGATCATCAGTGAGAAATACTCCAGACTCGCGAAACCATGGAAAGAGGCTCTCAAAACCATAGAAATGGCCGGAATAAAGGATTTATTGGGTTCGACCTGGGAGATCTTAGATTCGATTTATAGCGAAAATGGACATAAGGATTCGCATTTTAAGAAGGTCATTGAGCTATTTGCTCGAACTCTCATTCAAAGAATCCAACAAGAATTGCCTAATGAAGAGATATGGGAGATGAATAAGCAGAAGATATTAGAAAGTCTCAAGAGTCTGCGACTTTGGAAGGAAAGACTAGAGGAAAATACAGTTAATTGGTCTGAGAATTGGAAAGGCTTTGAAGACCCGATTTTAAATGGGTTCTTGATGAGAATAAGCGAAATTCTTGAGATTAGAAACCAAATTGAGGAGATTTCAAGGATCTATCAAGAGAAAAACCCGAATCCTAAGATATCCACATTATTGAGAGAAGCCTTGACTCCTTTGAAAGCGAATAATTGGCTAGAAGAGCCTATTAAATCACAAATCCCATGGACTTCAGCCAAAAAGGCCTTTTCCAAGAACCTGGAGCCTTTAGAAACCGATATTTCAGGTCTTTTGAAGCAAGAATTCTTCAATAATTCGGACTTTTCGCAGAATCCTTATCAAACCCTAAAGGATCTATTGAAATATCAGGGTCTTTTAGCCAGATCTAATATATTGAAGCTTTTATCAGGAGAAAGAAGCCAATTACTTGAAGCTTTGCATCTTTATGCGAATCGTGTGAAGGATGATTTCGAGGCTAGAACTGGACAGATATTAGATTCTATTTCTGGCAGTGAATCAATTCCTCAAGGCCATAATTTCAGTAAAGTTGTCAATAGCATCATTTGGGTGAGACAATTATCCGGCAAATTAAAGAGATTATTCAATATATCAAGTGGATTATTCGAGGATCTCAAAGCCTTTGCCGATTTAAGCGAAAATATTCAAAGTATTTGCAAAAATATGCAGGAATATGAGACTGAACAATTCGATATATGGCGTTTAGAGATCTCTGGATTGCTTTCAAAAGAAGATAACTCCTTGGCTTTGCAATTATCAGGGAAACTCATGGAATTTGACTTGAAAGATGGTCTTTTGACTATAAATTATAGTGAAAGACTAGTTCTTCTCCTGAGAGAAGTCAGACAATTAGCAGAATTAGGCTTTCGAAAGTCGATCCCAAGCAAAATCATAGAAACTGTGGAATTAGGCAAGAGATTTTATCGAGAAGCCTTGACTTTAAAGCAAATCGCTCATTTCTATAATAACATGTCCTCACAAATCATCCCTTCTCAAAAACCCATGATTTTAGAACAAGCCATGAGATTCGAAGAAGTGGTCTTAAATTATGAGAAAAACCCAAAAAAGACTTCAAATCAAGCCAATCTTCATAGCATTTCATGGGATAATGTCTCTGATCTAGAGAAATATATATCCAGAGTCCAAGAAGCTTCTAATGATTTGATATCAGAGAATCGGAAACTAAGGAAAGTCCATATAAATATCAGCGAGATCCTGAATGATCTTTTCGAGGTGGATCTCTTAAAGAATAGAGAACAATGGAAAGAAAGACTTGAACAGGCTAGAAGATTAATAGAAATCACGATTTTAAGTAGAGATCCCAAATTATGCCGCACATGGAAAACACATTGGGATTATCAATTATATAAGATCCTCGAATTCCAATATCAGATAGGATTAGTCACTTTGAATCAGGATCTTAGTGAAATATCAGCAGAAATCGTGATTTCAAGCAATTCTTTAGCTTTTAGGCCTTCGTTGGAGGATTTGAAGCAAAGATATTATAGAGAAATGACCAATTTTGTGACTTTTCCTTCAAAAAACTTCATTGGAATGGGCTCAGGCATTGAGATTTTTAAGGAAATGCCTCAAAGATCTGCTTTTTTATTGGGTATTGTATATAAAAAGGCTGAGGATTTATTCAATAAGCTGTTGAATATACTAGAGGCATTGAATCCTTGGGCTAGGATCTCATATTTGCAGATCGAGGATCTCGAATCTAGATTAAAAACATTAGAAGATTGGGAATTTAACTTCAAAAATATCAGAAGCAAAAGGAAAGAACTCGAGAAAATGCCCGAAAGCTATAAAGTGGATTGTTTTAATATCTCATCTATCGCCTTTAAGAACAAAATCGATGATTTGCTTCAATTCCTATTAGAAAACCTCATTTCGAGCCTTCGTTTATCAGTGAAGAAAGAAACTCAAGAAATCGAGGATTTCGTGAACAATTCTCTTCAGAAACTGAGCCAAAAGCCTAAAACCATGGAGGAAATCACTAAATCCAAAGAATCCTATCTTCAACTTAAAGAGAAACAGAAACAATATCAAATAGTTATTAGAAATATGGATGAGAAATTGAAATTAGTGAGGAATTTGGCAGGAGGTGCTATTTCTAATAACTCCAATATGTTGAAATTATGGGAGAACTTCGAATTCTCAATTGCGGATTATGATAACGTGTTATTGGAGCAACAAAAGGAGATAAAATCTGAGATCCTCAGGAGATCTGAAAACCTACAACAAGAATTAGAGAGGTTTTATACCAGATGGTCGGCTTTAAGACCCAAGAAATTACAAGAACTTACAGTAGAAGAGGCCAAGGAAGTTTGTCAGAAGGTGAAGGAATGGAGAATTTCATGGGGGGAAATAGAAACGAAGGTTTTGGAATTATACAAGGATATTGAGATGTTTGCTTTGGAGAAGCCGAAATTCAAATATTATGAGGAAATGAGGATTGAGATAGTGGAAGAGGAAAAGGCATGGGAATTATATGAATCTTTTTCAATGGAATTAGAAGGATTCGAGAAAGAGGATTGGGTTAGTTTCAGATTGAAGCTTTTTAATTTCCAGGATGCGATTTTGATAAAATGGACTGATAAATTACATAAGTTGGGTTATAAAGATCTGATAACTGGATTCATAACAAATCAAATAGAGTCTTATAAGCAAATTTGGCCCATATTGAAGCTTCTAATAGGTGAAGCCTTTGAAAGAGATCATTGGAAAACTCTATTTAATTTCCTAGAATTGCCTAAGACTATGACTTTGGAGAAATTGACCTTTGGGAATCTACTTGAAAACCCTCAGAAGCTTCTTAAGAGGACCAATGATATCAAGGAATTGGCTTTAAGGGCTCAAGGCGAGGTTTCTTTAAGAGAAGCTATACAGGAATTGAAGGCTTGGTGTGAAAACACAGAATTTGAAATGACTGAATATCAAACTACTAATAGAATGACTCCTTTGATTAGAGAATGGAAGGATTTGATGACTAAGGTTAGTGATAATCAGGCTTTATTGGCTTCTTTGAAAGAAAGCAAATTCTATGGCAAATTCACTGATCAAATCGAACAATTTGAAAGCAAAATGGGTGGAATTGATGATTATCTCAATAAACTCAATATAATTCAAAGGAAATGGGTCTATTTAGAGCCTATTTTCTCCAGAGGTGCTCTCCCTATGGAGCAAAATCGATTTAAAAGACTTGATGATGAATATAGGACTATAATGTTGACTATCAATAGAGAAAAGAAGGTCGTTAGTTTGGTTTCTATCCCTGGAGTCAAGGATTCATTAGAAATGATCTTGGATCAATTAGACAGATGTCAAAAGGCTTTGAATGATTATTTGGAAGAGAAAAGAACGAGATTTTCGAGATTTTATTTCCTGGGAGATGATGATTTATTAGAAATCCTCGGGCAATCAAAGAACGTCTTAGTCATTCAAATGCATTTAAAGAAACTTTATGCTGGGATTCATTCAGTGGAATTCAAAGAAAATAACACGATGATTTCTGCCATAAAATCATCATCTGATGAAAAAGTGCCTTTGATTGAAAATTTACCTGTTGAAGAGGAAGTGGAAAATTGGCTCAATAAACTTACTAATAACATGCAAAGGACTCTTCAACAATTGCTTCTTAGCTGTATTAAAGAAAAATCATTAGAATTGGTCAAATATCCAGCCCAGATCATTTGTCTAGCTGAAAGTATCCGATTTTCTCAAATTTGTAATAATTCAATATCCGGAGGCAAATTAATGGGTTATAAACAGGAACTTAACGCCAGACTTCAGGACCTCACTGCTTTGACCAGAACTGCCACTCCTTTGAACAATTTCAAGCTGAAATCACTCATTCTTGATGTGATTCATAGCATCGACGTCCTGGATCAATTGATCTTTCATAACGTGCAATCTCTCAATGAATGGGCTTGGATCAAACAATTGCGATTTGATCTCAATGATTCTTCGCATCTCGCGGAAATCCTCATGGTAACAGCCCAATTCGCTTATACATATGAATATCAAGGCAATGCCGCTAAATTAGTTCATACTCCATTAACCGATAAATGTTATTTGACTTTAACCCAAGGAATGGCTATGGGTTATGGAGGAAATCCTTATGGGCCAGCCGGAACTGGTAAAACAGAATCAGTAAAGGCTTTGGGTCAGGCTTTCGGACGTCAAGTTTTAGTCTTTAATTGTGATGAAGGCATTGATTTTAAATCGATGGGCCGGATTTTCATTGGATTGATAAAATGCGGAGCCTGGGGTTGTTTCGATGAATTCAATCGACTCTTAGAAGAACAATTATCAGCCATTTCTCAACAAATCCAGGTGATTCAATGGGCCATCAAGGAAAAATTGCCCACCTTAGAATTATTAGGCAAAATCATCGAAGTCAATAGAAATTCTGGCATTTTTGTCACTATGAACCCAGCAGGCAAAGGCTATGGTGGCCGATCCAAACTTCCTGATAATCTGAAACAATTATTCAGACCTGTGGCCATGTCAATTCCGGATTTCGAATTGATAGCAGAAGTTCTCTTATTTTCTGAAGGGTTCAAAACTGCGAAATCGTTGGCTCAAAAAATCGTCTCGATTTTCCTTTTAGCGAAACAATTACTCACTCCACAACAACATTATGATTGGGGTTTAAGAGCCTTGAAGACCATTTTGATGGTGGCTGGAGGGCTAATATCAGAGGAAAGAGCTCAAGATAAAAGCATTAACGGATTAGATTCGACTCAAGAAGCTGTGATTTTGATAAAAGCCATAAGAATCAACACCTTAAGCAAATTGACTTTTCAAGATATGACGAAATTCCTAGCTTTATTAAATGATGTGTTTCCTGGCATTCAAAGTATCGATATTTCCTATGAGGAATTGACTAAATCGATTATTGAGGTCCTGAAGGAGTTGAAATTGGACTTTATCGAACAACAAAAAGCCAAAATCCTGCAATTTTATGAAGCCACGAAACAAAGGTTTTCTAATAAATAATTCTTAATTTTCTCTATAATATATCTATAAAAAGGATGGGAGTCGTTTTAGTAGGGCCTTCAGGATGTGGCAAAACGACTATATGGAAAGTCTTGAAGAAAGCCCATGAAAGACTCGGCTTAATAGTGAAAACCCATATAATTAACCCAAAATCAATGCCTAGAAGTCAATTATTAGGTAATATGAATAATGATACTAGAGAGTTCTCAGAAGGGGTATTAACAGCCAGTGCCCGTGAAGTGGTGAAAGAAGCCTTAGAAGTCTTGAATTGGATAATATGTGATGGAGATATTGATCCGGAATGGATAGAAAGCTTGAATTCAGTATTAGATGATAACCATTTATTGACTTTACCTACTGGAGAACGTATTAGTTTCGGAAATAACGTGAATTTCATCTTCGAAACTAGCGATTTAAGCTATGCTTCGCCTGCTACTATCAGCAGAATGGGTATGATATTCCTGAATAATGAAGATATCAGCATGAAATCTTTAATTAATGAATGGATAAAGAAACAACCTGAAGAAGTCCAGGCTAAATTAGAGACTTTCATAGAGGAATTCTTCTATAGGATCTTCGATTCTATCCAACAATTCGAAGAATTCCAAGTCGTGAAAACTACTAGAGTCGGTTTAGTGATGGGTTCTTTATCTCAATTGCTTCTAGGCAAAAATAAACAAGATTTCATGGTTGGATTGATTCGAGGCTTCGCATCGAATTTCCCTTTGAATCATCGATCTACTATAGTCAATATGATCTTTACTATCTTTAATGAAAGACCTCCAATTGATGTGAATAAGGCTCCATTAGATTTCATAATCTTTAATAATACCTTGAAATCTATAACAATGCAACCTAATGACTTGACTTTAGCCCATTTCATTGATTTTAATGAGCCTCCGATCATCTATACAGCGGGTCTAATAAGAGATTTGGAGATATTGAAGCCTTGGGTCCAGAAATGTGAGCCTTTTATAGTAGTTGGGCCTGAAGGTTGTGGTAAAAACTTATTAATTCGCACGGCTTTTAATGAATTAAGAAAGGATCTGAAGCTTCAAATTGCGATAATCCATTGTAATGCCCAAACCATGGCCAATCAAATCATCCAGAAACTCAATCAAATATGTCTAAAAGGGACTTTTTCTAAAGGCCGGATCTATAAACCCAAAGAATGCAGTAGATTGGTCTTATATCTCAAAGATATCAATTTACCGAAGCCTGATAAATATCAGACGATCCAATTAATCGCTTTTCTCCAACAAATCATCGCACATAGAGGCTTTTATGATGAAAATCTCGAATTCATATATCTTGATGATAAGATCCAAATCATAGCTTCAATGAATCCAGCTTCAACTATAGGAAGACATGAATTATCTACTAGATTTACTGCGAAAGTCAGGATCTTATATATAGATTATCCGAATAATGAGGAACTCCTGCAGATTTATAATGGATATTTCCAAGGCATTTTCGAAAAGGAGAAGCTTAAAGCTGATAGCAAGAAAATCGCGAGTTTTCTAGTTGAATTATATGGCCAAATCCTTCAGAAATTCACTATAGATGAATATAGGCATTATTTATATACGCCCAGAAGTCTTACTCAGATAATATTCGGACTTTTGAGATATGAAAATTATAATAAAGAGGAGTTCTTTAATGAGATCTTGATCTATGAAGTCAATAGAAGCTTCAGAGATAGATTGGTTTCTAATGAATCCCAGGTGAAATTCGATAGTTTGATCCAAAACCTGATAAAAAGCCATATTAAATCGAATATTTCGACTTCAGGGCTTTTCTTTTCCGCTATTCCAAGCATCAAAGGGTCAAATACTCAGAAAAAGCCTCTTATTCGATTGAAAAAGGAAGATTATGTGAAATTAATACAAACAGGCCTTATTTCCTATGAGCGAGAATATAAGGAATTGAAGCTTTTATTATTAGATGAAGTATTGATTTTATTGGCTTTTCTTGATAAAGCCTTATCTGGAAATAAGAGTGTTTTATTAGCTGGGAGATCAGGCATTGGAAGGAAAACATGCATTAATTTAATTTCTTTATCTCTTGGCTTAGAAATATTGACTCCAGCTATAACGAAGGATTATTCAATTCGAGATTTCAGGAAGGAATTGAAGCATTTCCTGGAAATCGCAGGGGCTCAAAATAAATCCTGTCTCTTGTTTTTAGAAGATCATCAATTAATTCATAGCGAATTCTTAGAATTAGTGAATTCTTTGATAAGTTCAGGTGAAATTCCAGGGCTTTTCACTCAAGAAGAAGTCGAACATATGCTTGCGAATTCAGCTGAGGAAATTAGACAAGAAAATTTCGGCCGGACTTTATATGAGAGTTTCTGCATAAGAATTCAAAATAACCTCAGAATAGTGCTTTCATTAGATAATTCGCATGAGAAATTCGCTACTAATTGTGCTTCGAACCCTGCTTTATTCACGAAATGCGAGATAATCTGGTTAGAGACCTGGACTAAGGATTCTATGCTTAGCATAATATCTCAAGAACTTAAGGAATTGGCTGATAAATTGGAAATGCCTAATAAAGATCAAGAAGATCTATTTTCTTTCTTCTTGACTTTACATAAGAACTTCATCCAGAAAACTGCCAGTCCTCGACATCTTTTCTCTTTAATCGAGACTTATAAAAGACTTATCGAAGGGAAAATCAATAGTCGTGGCTCACAAACCACCCATTTGACTTCAGGACTGAATAAATTGAATGAAGCTAAGGAATTAGTCGATAAATTATCAAGAGATGCCCAAGAAGATAAGAAAGCTTTGGCTGTGAAGCAAAAAGAAGCAGATGAAGCCTTAAAAAACATCACTTCTGCGATGGAAAAAGCCGCTGAGAGAAAACAAGAAACCGAAGTATTACAAAGAAATCTCCAAGAGGAAGAAGCCAAAATAAAGGTGGCAAAAACATCCATAGAAGCTGAGCTTAAAGATATCGGTCCTTTGATAGAAGAAGCCAAAAAAGCGGTCGGTGGAATTCAAAAGTCGAATTTAGATGAATTGAAGTCTTTGAAGATGCCCCCCGAGGCGATTCATGATGTTTTGAATGCGGTTTTGAGGATTTTCGGGGTTTTTGATGCGACCTGGAATTCAATGAAAAAGTTCCTTAGTAATAGATCGATAATAGATAGTATTTTGGATTTCGACCCTAGAGTGATAACTCATGAAAATCGTAGGGAAGTAGAGAAATTATTAATAGAAAAAGGCAATTCCTTTGAAAGAGCTGTGATTTATCGAGCTTCTTTAGCAGCAGGTCCTTTAGCGGATTGGGTGAAGGCTATAATGAAATATTCGATCGTTTTAGAGAAAATCAGGCCTTTGGAAGAAGAATTGACGAAAATAGTGAAGAAGCTTCAGGCCCAAAAGGAGCGATTGCAACAATGTGAAACCCATTTGAAGGATTTAGATGAAAAGGTATCGAAATTAAAGGATGATTTCTCTGCGAGGACTTCAGAAGCCGAGATTTTGAAAAGCAATTTGAAGAAAGCTGTGGAGAAACTAGATATTGCTATGAAATTATTAGGTAAATTGGGTGATGAGGAAACTAGATGGAAATCTCAAGTCAAGATCCTCGAATCTCAATTGAGGTCTTTACCAATGGACAGCCTTTTGGCTTCAGGCTTCATAATCTATTTATCAGAAGCTGATGAGAATATTAGAGAAAAAGAGCTTCAGGATTGGAAAAGTCTAATAAAGAGCACTTCCTTTGATTTTCTAAGGTTTATGAGCACAGAAAGCCAGATTCTTGAATTAAAAGCTGAGGGTTTGCCTGGAGATAGTCTTTCTTTAGAGAATTCTCTAATGATCTTCAATACAATAAAGATCCCTTTGATAATAGATCCTAATGTTCAGGCTTCAGAATGGCTAAAAAGACATCTAGTTAAAGGCAAATCTGAAGGCGAAAATATCGAACTTTTGAATCAACAGGATCAGAAATTCACGAATCAATTGGAATTAGCAGTGCGATTCGGAAAACTCCTCATAATCCAAGAATTGGACTTCATAGAGCCGATTTTATTCCCAATATTAAGAAAAGAACTTATGCATCAAGGCCCTCGATGGGTAGTGAATATAGGTGAAAAGCCTATAGATTATAACCCAAATTTCCAGCTTTTCTTAAGTACTAGGAATTCCTATATAGATATTCAAGCCAATTCAAAAGGACTTTTAAGTGTGATAAATTTCACTGTGACGAGATCTGGATTAGAAGGGAAATTATTGAGTTTGATAATAAATCATGAGCAGCCGGAATTAGAGAAGAAAAAGACTGAATTATTGAATAATGAAGAAAACCTGAAGATCCAATTGGCGGAATTAGAAAAAGTCCTCTTAGAAGAATTAGCGACTTCTTCAGGCAATATTTTAGAAAACACAACTTTAATAGAAAGTCTCAATCAAACTAAAGAAAAAAGCAAAATTATTGAGAAAAGTCTTTCAGAATCCTCTGAATTACAGGAAAGTCTCGATCAACAAAGGAATGTTTATAGAGGTCTTGCCATAAAAGGGGCTTTATTATATATGTTGATCAGTGATCTCCAGAAGGTGAATAATATGTATAGATTCAATTTGAAGCTTTATTTGAAATTGTTCAATAAATCATTGGATATAGAGATTAATCTAGAAAATCAACAACAAAAGCTCAATTATGCGGCTGATAACCTAATGAAAAACGTCTATAATATCATAGGTGCTTCGCTTTTCAAAGCTGATAGACTTATGTTAGGACTTCATATGATCAAAGGAATAAGACCAGAGCTTTTCGAATCTAATGATTGGGATCTTTTCCTTGGAAATTCCCTCATTCAAATCACGACTTCTCAGGAATTGCCTTCTTGGGCTCCTTCTGACAGAAAAGAGCTTTTCCAACAATTTGCTAGTCTTTTCCCTAATTTAGTCCATGCATTGGTCTTTAATGATAAGGAATGGGCTTCTTGGTTTATGAGCAATGATTGCGAAAAGAATTTTCCTAGCCAACATAAGAACAAATTGACTCCTTTTCAAAAAGTCCTCATTATTCAGATTTTCCGTCCAGATCGCATGGAAAGCGCTTTAAATGTCTTCGTGGCTGAGGCTTTGGGATTATCGAGTATCACAGGTTTAGTGTGGTCATTTAAGAGTATATTAAAAGAAGAGCCCAATCCTGATATCCCGATATTATTCATCACGAGTCAAGGATCAGATCCGAGTAAAGAACTCGAGGAATTCGCTGAAAGGGAAATCGGCAGAGAAAATTTCCAAGAATTGTCAATGGGAGGGAATCAAAATGATTTGGCTTTACAAATGCTTCGAGATGCTGCGAAAACTGGCAAATGGCTTTGTTTTAAGAATTTACATCTCGTGACATCTTTTCTTCCTTTGCTCGAAAAGGAGTTAAAAGCGCAATCTTTGCATCAGAATTTTAAGTTATGGCTCACAGCGGAATCCCATCCCAAATTTCCTGCTATTTTATTGGAATCTTGCTCGAAAATCACTTATGAAGCACCACCTGGTCTCAAGAAAAACCTACAAAGAATCTATTCAGGTTGGACCCCAGCGTTTTTCGAGCAGGGGTCTCAAGTGAGATCCCAGCTGTTGTTTTTATTAGCTTGGTTCCATGGACTTCTTCAGGAAAGAAGAACTTATATTCCACAGGGATGGTCGAAATTTTATGAGTTTTCTTATGGAGATTTCAAGGCTGGGACTTCAATTATAGAGAATTTGTTGAAAGAAGGCTCAGAAACTAACATTCAATGGGCTAGTTTATATGGATTGTTCGAAAATGCGATATATGGGGGTAGGATAGATAATGAATTTGATATGAGAGTGTTGAGGGCTTATTTGGAATTATATTTTAATAACGAGGTTTTGTTCAATAATAAGAAATTGAGTTTAGGAGTGGGGATACCAATTTCCAAGAGTTTAAAGGAATATACGATTTTGATCAATAAATTGAATGATAATGATAATCCTAGTCTTTTTGGTCTCCCGAATAACATCGATAAGGCCGTTCAAAGATATAATACTCAACAAATTATCAACCAATTGAAGGTTTTGGCTAGTGTGAGTTCCGAAAACCTGAAATTTGATAAGGAAAAATGGGGCAATTTATTAAAACCGATCATAAATCTATGGAAGGCGCTAAATAAGCAAAATCAGGAAGGAGGTCTTCCCAAAATCAAGCCTTCTCAATTAAATTCTAATGATCCTTTGGAATCTTTTGTCTATTCTGAAGCCTTTTCAGCTTTTCAAATGATCGATAAAATAGAAGAAAGTCTTGATGGAATAAATAAAGTTCTCTTTGGTTCTGGATTATTGACTTCTGATATACAAAACGATGGAATGGATCTATTATTAGGCAATGTGCCGAGCAAATGGAGCGGGTTTTGGGAAGGACCCCCTGTTCCAAACACTTGGTTGAAGACTTTTTGCAAGAAAATATTACAATTGAAGAAATGGATAAAAGGGATGGAAGGAGGGAATTTGTTGAATAATGAATTAAATTTGGGAGATTTGTTTCATCCTGAGATTTTCCTCAATGCGTTAAGACAAAAAACTGCGAGGAAAATCCTTTGCCCGATCAATGATATGAAATTAATAGCGACCTTTGAGCCAGAAAGGATGAATAAAAACGCTTTGATGTTCAAGGTTTTTCATTTGTTTTTTTTAAAGATTTTTTTTTACGATTATGATAGGTTAAAGGATTATTATTACAAGGATGTGGATTCGATGGAGCCAAATTAGTGGATCCGCAGAGTAATTTACCCGAATTTCTGAGCTTGCCTACAGGATATTTCGCTTGGGTGAGCGAAGTGGAGAATGAACCGTATTCGACGAACAGTTTAGGAGTAAATTTTTCAATTTTAAAGAAGAAATATTAAAGGTTTATGCAAAAATTAATAGGTGTTTCCATTGTTTTTCTCAGGAAATAGAGAGAAATTGCTGACGAAAATGAAATTACCGATCGTGGGATTGTTAAATGATAGGATAACTGCTGGAGTCGCGTTTTTCCTATGCGAAAATGAATAGACAAAAAAAATGAGAAAAAATCAAAATTTAAAGAGAAAATCAAAATTTAATTTCAAGATAAAATTTTTAGCCTAGAAAAAAAACTTTTTTTAAAAGAAAGGAAAAAAAAATGAATAATAGACAAAAAACCAATAATAAAGGAACTTGAAAAATTCATTTTTGTTCATCTTTTAATTTGTTTAAAAAAAAATGAAATTCCCCTCAAAAAAAACAGCTAGAGTCTATTTTCTTTTTACTATTAAAAAAAAACTAAAGTTTTGGGATCCATGAAAAACTCAGAATAATTTTATTTAGTCCCGCATGGGCAGCATGATGGGTTGTTTTCCGACTCCTTGAAAATTGGCAAGTTTGGTGCGAAACCAACAATTCCAGTAGAGCATGAGCAGCAATCCACCTGTGGTCTGCAACTAGGATTCTCGCACACCAGTTCACATTTTGGTTTGGGGCATTCGGGTTTATGACATTTCCAATCACATTTAGGCTCTTCGCACACTGCCTCACATTCTGGTCTCGGTGCCTTTATTTATTTATTATGGAAAACAAAGATAAATTTAAGGAAAATGACTATTTTTTTTACTTGGCAATGGGTGACACAATGGGGTTGACGACAAATAGTTACGCATTTCGGGCAATCTTCAGCTTCACAGGCTTTGTCAGGGCATTTGATCTGTTAAAAACCTTATAATTTATTGAAAGTCTCATCGATTACCTCGCAGTCTGGCTTCTCGCATTTGACGTCGCAAACCGCGTTACGGGGTTCTTGGCAGGTGGTGTGGCAGCGAGGAGGCTCGCATACAGGATCACAAATGGCTTTAATAAATCAGAACAATGTAAATATATGGTTATATATAGTTTTTAGGGGGGAGGGGGGGGGGGAGCTCCCCACCTGATACTTTTTAGAAGGATCACCCGCCCGGGTGCAACCTTTTTATAATATAAAAGGTTGTAGGGGGGGGGGGGTACCATCATTCACATTAATTATAATTTTTACCTGGACATTTTGGGTCGTCGCACTTCCAGGCACATTGTGGATGACATTTGGGGTCTTTGATTCGGATGTTGGCTGCCAGAAGGAATGAAAAGAGTAGTGGGAGGAAAAGAAGTAGCTTCATTTTTTTGAGGATTTAATTAGAAAATGATCGAAAGAGGGTTTTAATTCCGAAATAAAATTCAAGAGGGCAAAGAAATCTTCAGGAATTGAGAAAAGCTTCGTTGGGTTGCAAAATCAATAAAATTTATAAATATTTTTAAAACCTTAAATTCCGTTTTCTAATATAAATTTCTTTTCAATGCCCGGTTACGATAAGCTTCTCTTCCTCCGTCAAGACCTTCCTAAGGATCTTTTATGTGTCATTTGTCTTCAAGTTCTTAAGGAGCCAGTCAATTGCAAGACATGTCTCTTATTTTTTTGTCAATCCTGCACTGAAATAGCGTTTTTTCTTCTCATATTTTTTCCTTTTCTTAAAAGCCCAATAAAAGTTGTTCCCATAAGCATAAATGTGCTCATGAATATATGGAAGCCAACAAATATATAAAGAATAAGATCGATGAACTTGTATTAAGATGCAAATTTTCAAGATTCGGATGTCAATTCGCCAGCAAAGTATGCGACATCGAAAAACATCAGGAAACCTGCACCCAACGCAAAGACCATGAAAATGATGATTTCACCGCTACAGAAGCCAAAGATCTCTTCAAAAATACCTTCAAACAATGCCCGATTTCCCAAATTGACTGTAATTTGGGTTGCAAAGAACAATTCAAACATTTGGAAGTTTTTTTTTTTCTTCTAATTAAAATATTTTAATGATGATTTGATATAGAAAGAAGACAAGCAGGAATGTGTGGAATGGCTCAATGGGATCATGGCGAACTTTGAAAAAAGCCAATTGGGGTTAAAACAGGAGAATTCAGAATTGAAGAAAGAACTAGAAAACCAGAAAAACCTGCAGGAAAAAGCATTATCAGCATTAAATTTCGAATTACAATCAAAGATCGCTCATCAAGATGCTATTCTAAAGGAAACAGAAGAAACTAAGGAGAAATATGAGAAGATAGTGAGACAATTGGAGGAGGAGTCAGCGTATAAAATGAAGATTTTCCATGAAAACGCTGACAAAAGAGTGGATTTCTACATTGAAAAGACGAAAGAAGATTATAATTTGTTTCAAAAGTCTTTTGGAGAAAATGTTCAGGGGTATTTCGAAAATGTGAAGCAAAATGTGGATGTTTTCAATGTCCAAATAGAAAATAAGACCGAAACAATACTTGGAGGAGGAAAGGAAAAATCCAAGCCTAAGGAGGAAGTGAAGGAAATGGCTAGTCCTATTAAGAAAGTGACGGAAGCTACTTCCAATAAGAAAGTGGCTGTTTTGGTTTAAATTTTAAATTTTTAAAGCCGAAAAGAAAAATTGAATATATATTAAAAAAACTATTATTTTGTGAAAAAAATGAGATGAGTTCGATGAAAATAAGAAAAAAATAAAGAATATAATAATAAATTATTTAATCAAACACCTCTGGATTCGTGTAAAAAAAATTGTTCTAAGAATGAAAAAGAAATTAAATCAATAAAATATAAATGAAAATACCTTTTTTGTTGAAAGTCGATTGGCCTCAAGGCCATAATTCAGGCTTTTTTGATTACTATCGCTTTGTTTCGTTGAAAGAATTTGATTATTATTATTCATAATATTCTGGCTATTGTTTTGGTCGCTAGGCTTCGTTGATATATAATAATTATTCTCCACACTTTTCGCCAAAATGTCTTTATCTTTGTTTACCCTAATATGATTTTCTTAAAATTCTGTTTAATTTTCTTTGTTTTTACTTTCTGATAATTGGTTTCCTCTGAAAAACGTTAAAATTCCCCTTCAAACATTCTATTTCTCTCATTTTTTCCTTTATTTCCTTATTATTACTTTCCATAGCATTGGTTAATTTACCCCTTATTTTCTCCTTTTCTTTTTCCAATCTTCTGATTTTGATCTCACTCGTCTTATTCTCTCTTTTTTTCGTCTCTAGTATTTTTTTCACCTCCTCCACAGGTCCCTTTATCAAATATTTATTGGATATCTTGAAGTTTTCCAATTTCCTATCACATTCATTTTTCACTTTCTCCAATTTCTTCTTATGTTCAGAGTCGAGATTCTTGATTTTATATTCCAAAACCACTATGGACAACAATCTTTCCTCCAAAGATTGGATCACATTTTTTTGATTATCGTTATTATGTGCCAATTGTTCGATTTCCCATTCTTTGTTATTTACTAAATCCATCACTTTTAGATATTCATCCTTCGCTTCTGTTAAATGAGCCTGTGTTTTCTCTATCAAATTCTTTTGATGCACAATGAATTCCTCTATTTTGCTATTTAGCACTTCATTCATGAATTTCAATTGATCTTCATTCTTTTTACATATCAACGTTTTATAGATAAAAACATTTCAACTATTTTACATAGAGAGATTTCTTTAATTCGATCTCCAAACGGCGGTACATGATAACATAATCCTTTTCCTCCTCTCTAAAGTCTTTCCGTTCTAAATATTGCACTTTCCAACGTAAATCCAGACATATTTTCAACAGATCTTTAATATTATTGAGGATCATGTGTTCATCATATTCTTCCAAATGTTGCATCAGATCAGAAGACAACAATAATTTTTTGAACTCTTCATTGAAGCTCTAAAATTTTAAAACCTTCAAATTTTAACAAAAAATTAAAACTCACATGATCCAATTTCAACATTTCAATGATTTCCACGTAAAATTGCTTCAATTCCTCCAAAATAACATTTTTATCATTTTCCATCACTTCTATCAACTTGTTCTTCTCTTCCACTTGTTTCAGAAGCTTCTCATTTACTAATCTCTTCCTGGCATTATCCTCAGGGAATTTGCTAATGGTGGATCGATTGTTATTGTTAGTATTATTCACTTCTGTTTTTTTGCGTTCGACTGGACTTCTTATAAAAATTTTGGGTGAAAAAACGGCCGAATTATTTGGATTCGGAGCGGTTGTTATGCTGTTTTTGATGATTTTTTGAAGCGTTCGTATTAACATTATTTTTTTCTGAATATTAAATTGTTTTGTTTTTTGCTTAAACAAGCATTTTGCTTTTCATGATAAAATAAATTTTAAATTAAGAAATTTTGTCCAAAACCATATTATAATAAAATTTTAAAAAAAATTTAAAGTTTTTAAGAAAAATCATCA
>Ga0302186_10001793_pt1 | contig 17253 bp, 25 predicted proteins | sample II_Bog_E1_2_FD_198782 | JGI IMG/M metagenome (GOLD analysis project Ga0302186, IMG submission 198782) | Peat permafrost microbial communities from Stordalen Mire near Abisko, Sweden - II_Bog_E1_1 | ecosystem: Environmental > Terrestrial > Soil > Wetlands > Peat | place: Sweden: Abisko...
CAACAACATTTTAAACTCTTCAAATCAAACATATCAAAGTTTCGAATCATTTTATGGAGATTATAAGCAAAATATATCATATTCTAATTCTTCTTCTGCAATGGATACAATAAGTAAAATGTGGAAAACTGTTTCAGGAGCAGGAAGAATCAAAAATGAGGCAACTCAAGATAATGAACCACTATCAATCTCCTTTACCACCCCTCAAGAAACTTCGGATGCCAAGTTCATCTTTTTTGATCTTGGAATTGGGTTCAAGGAATATGGTAAATATCAATTGCTTTTTTCTGTGGATGGAATCGAAACTCTCCTGTCTGATGTTATAGAGATCAAACTAAGTTTGGTAATAGAGCAGCAAGACTATGTGAATTTTTTAAGAGATTATATTAGTTATTAAAAATATTTAGATTCAAGAAACATTTATCACCGTACTTTTGATTATAAGTGCAGTAATTTTGTTACTATCAAATATTTCCATCTATGATGTCATGATCAATGTCAACTCTATTTTGGTGTTGATAATTTTAATGATTGCAGTTGACAGTCTTGCAGATCTCCAAGACATCAATCAAATGTTGATTTATGTTGTTTGTGGACTTTTGATCATTATTTCTTTAGAAATTATTTTGGATTCATACAAAAAATATAAGAAGGAAAAGAACTCTATGGTAAGGGATGTTATTACATTTATAAAATTTTTACAGTTTGGAGATGTCAAAAATTTGGTTTTTTATGAATATACCTATCAACTACTTTTTGATCGTCCCTCTTGTTTTTGGGTAATAAAAAATAAAAAATAATATTTGGTATTTTTTATTTTAGGAAGATTATGTATCCAAAAAACGTAAAATTAAGGAAATGAACATAATTCCTAAAAAAGAAGTTAATTGGGACAGAATCAAAAATATTTCAAGCATATTATCTTAAATCATAATATAAATTTGAATTTTTCTATAATATAGTCCAGCTTCAAAAACAAATTGATATTCCCAAAAAATTCGAACAAAAATCAGTGTCATTTTCAGAATATGAATTCCCTGCAATATATCCAACACCAAAAAATAGTTATATTTTTTAATCATAATAGTTTATGAAAACATATAAAAAAAAGATAAACCTTTGGTATCTTTTGAATCAAAGTCTATCAAACAAAAATTGAAAGAAGTGTTTTTTCCCTTTGTCTTCTATCAAAATGAATTGCATGTAATGTTTTTTTTTCTTTATATTAAAGATAAAAATTTAAAAGCTCAAAAACGTTTGCCCGATATATTATCCACAAAAAGTATTTGCAGCACTGTTATGTGCTGTAGCAAGCACTATTTACATGGCATATTTTCGTTTTAATTTTGTGATTTCCTTATATGAGACGTTCATATTTTTAATTAATTGTCTTCCCCACTTTTATTTTTACTTTTTTAGGGTTTATGATATGAATTTTAAAGTTTTCGACTGTTATATGGAGTTTATGAATAAGGGATTTACTGTGATAAAAAATTCAGGCTACAATTCTGTCATTACAGAGGATAATTTCTCAACTATTCTGAAAATGATGGATTTTATTCGAGCCCAATTTAGAGAAATTTCTCGAGCCCTAGAAATTTCATTTATTTTGGGAGTCTCAATCGCTTCCTTGTTAGTGTTGATTTCTTTCGCTGACTTTTTGATAGATTTCAAAGCAAGAGTATAACATATTTTTATTTTTATTGATAAAATTTGTAATTAGATAATTTCTATGAGGAAAGGAAAATATTTATTTGATCCTAAAAAAATTGGGGGAATGACTTTAGCGGTTGTTTATCCTGGTCTTCATATTTCTAATACAATTATTTCTTTCCACGTTATTATGTTTGTAATTGGGTTTGTCACATTTCCATTGTTTTGGCCTTTGTTTTGGATGTTGATCTACCAAAATCTTGGTGCCATTATTTTGCTCATATCATCATCCATCCTTAAACCAATCTTGATGCTAATAGGAAAAAAGTTCGCTGTTTCACCAGCTTCAGTGAAAAACAGAAGGTAAAAAGATTGAGAAAAAAACATATTAATAAATTGTGTCTCTAGATTTTTAAGTTTGTTGGATTTTGTTATGGTGTATTTGGGAATGGTTGCGGGAATAGTTGGAGGAATAGTTCGATTTATTATAGGATTAGTTGTTTCAATCCTAACATTTTCTATTGTATCAGAACCACTTTTGCCAGCTTGGCTTTCCAAAATATTAATAACTGATAGAATTTGGAAATCTTATGCGGGGTTACTTTTCATGCATCATTGCCATAATAACCCCATTTTTTTGACATTTGCCAAATTAATCTGTAAATTTTTCAGTTTTAATTTTTTTTTTTATTTATTTATATCACTTTTTAAATTTAAAGCTCCACCTAGTAAAAAAGAAGAAAAATCTAATTTTTCAATAGGAGATGAATCAAAGGAAAGCTCTCTGCTTTTAGGGAATAAAAAATTAAAGATAAAAACACTAAGGAACAAATTTTATCTGCTTTTTTTAATGTCGAAATTGCAAAATCATGATTTAAAATCTCAAAGAAAAACAAATTTGATAAGAAAATCTGTTGAGATAAAAATTGAAAGACCTGGAAAGAAGGGCACCGTTTTTCCAATTGAAAAAATAACTAAAATCCATTAAATTTGAACTCAAATTAATTTTTCTTTAAATATTTAGAAGCATAGTCAATAAAATTATAATAAAACAAATAAATTATGTCTAATCCGGCTAAAGTTAAAAAAAAAAAAATGATTTTTCAGAATATCCCCTTTTTCATAGAAATTATTGTTGATTTTCGATCTAAACCAGACTTTGTTGTTTGCCACAAAATCCAAAATTTCCTATGACAGAGTAGATGCTTTGAAGACTAAAAAACCCAACGATACTATTAATAATCTAAAGATTTATTTTCGAGAAGGAAGAAATGAGTTTTTGGACAATCTTTTTAGGAAAGTTAGAAAAATATCTCTTACATATATATATATACCATTTTCTCTCAAAGCATGCGAACACCTATGACATTGGCGTTTGGTCCAGTTTAGATCGTGAAAAAACAGCGGCTTTTTCTCAAAGTTTTTTTGATCGATATTATCGAAAGTGCTTTCTTTTGTTTATAAATATAATAAGTTCTTTTTTGTTAGATTGCTGTTCGTAGCTGGAACAAACAGAGAAGATTATGAAGGAAATAAAGCTTATTATGGAGAACATCCGATTGCTGTCAAAAAGGTAATTTGAATAATATTTTTAAAAAGACACTTTTAAATAACATATTTTCAGAATTTATCCCAAGTCTTTACCAAATTTCCTAATTATGCTCACAACAACACTATTGTGATCTCGAATTACAAAAATATGATAGAATCATTTGTTATTTTAATAAATTGAATTCTTTTGAAACCAAAATTTTAGGCATCAAATGATCTAATTGTTCCAAAATACTCTCCGGAAGAGTTGGGAGATAAATTTGATTCTGATTATGTTTTGCCATCACTTTTTAAATATATGATGGGAATTATTTATCTTATGAAAACGAAGGGTTTTGAAGATGTGAGACCAATTATTGCAGCCAAGTCCTTCTTATTTTTACATCAAAGAGTCGCAAATAATAATCTAAATTATGACGAATTTTTTTAATTTAAGGTTAGAAAAAATTGGAAAATAAATTTTTATTTTTAAAAATAAATTGATAAACCAAAAAATGTTTTAATTATGAACATAAAAAAGAAGATTAATTTTATCATTATCACCCTCTAATGTTTTCCATATTGTTTTTATTTTACAAAATAAAAATTATTTGGAAAAAAATTCAAATTGTTTGAAAAAGTAGTCTTTCTTTTTTATGATTGATGTAAAGCATAAATAAATGAAGTATATTTCTTTTTTTTTGTTTGTGGTTTTTTATTATAAATGTCTTTCTGTCGCGGTTGTTGATAAATTCAGCGCATCAAGTATTTTTTCCCATCCAAACAACTGTCATTTATTTTTTTTGTGCATAAAGAACAAACTTTGATTCAGAACATTATTTCAAATTCAAAATTGGTTCATGATGCGTTTATGAGCAAGAGACAGGAGATTAAAAAACAATTGCAAGCCCTGAAATCAGAAGGTGACACATAATTTTATTAAATTTTCCTAAGGTTCGATAGGAGCGAGTTTGGATCAAAAACCTCTGAACTTTTTGGAATTTACCATAAACAATGAAGTTTTGGAAAACCCAAATCCTGTTTTATCTTTAGATATTAAGGAGGACGCGCAATATATTATTTGCTCAGAAATCAAAAGGGCAGGCAAGCAAAAGTCTTTTTGCGAGGACAAATTTTTAAATTCAGAAGAGGTTCCTTCATTTTTATTTTTAAATCAAAGTATTTTTTAATCAGGGAGAAAAAGTTGTGGTTAGCTGCTTCACAAATTTCTGCGAAGTTTGTTGTGAACCTTTTGATAATAAAGAATGCTTATCAATTTGTCATAAAACCCATCTTGACAAAAAAATAACTGATGTGAAGGATCCAGAGGAAATTTTTATTGATGTTTGCGCATCTGAGACTATGGGAAGTTCAATGAGCCCCTTTTGCGATAAATTCTATGGGCATAGCCCAACTGCTTTAAAATTATGTCAACATAGTTTTTGTTATGACTGTTGTGCTTCGGAGCTAAAAATTAATGGTAATTAGAACAAACCAATCCAAACTAAATTCCATTTTTTTAGATGAATTAGATGAAGAAATTAAAAAATGCACAAAAACTTGCGTGGATAGAGTTCGAGAAAACAAAGATAAAAAAAAAAAAACTAAAGAGGAGTTTGAAGATGAAAATAAGGCCGTTGAGATAAAAGAAAAAAATCAGAATGTTGAAAAAGTTGATAAGAATAAGCAGGTCCAAAAATGCACTCATGAAAATGGAAGAAATGAAAAATTTTGTCTAGATTTTGTTGATGAACATTCCAAGGATTATAGGAAAAAAAGTCAAGAAATCTGTAAAAAATATTTTTGCCCATTATGCTGTGAAATGAGTTCATCAAGTTTTATTTTTTTCTGAAAAATCTTTTTTTTCAACTGAAGGCCCAAAGAAATTTCGGAAACGTTAAATTGTCAGAAAGAATGTCATAAAACCCAAATTAACGGCATAAAGGATGAAAAAGATTTTGAAAAGTCAGAAGAACAATCTTCCTCCTTTAGCTTTAAAATTCAAATAAGTTCACAAACCAATTCTTCCGAAGAATTATTGTCTGGAGATGAAATTAGTTTTCTATCAACTGTCTGCAAGGCTGTAGAAATTGAAGGTATTTTCATTATATCTATATGGAAAGAATAAAAAAATGTAGGTTGCTTCAGTGATATCTGCAATTTGACATGCAACAAACTTTGGAAAAATGAAAAATCTGAAATTTGTTATAATTTTTGTCTTGAAAACATCGATAAAAATTTTTCCAATGCAAATGGGAATGCTTATGAAATTATAGCAGAATATTTAAATAACAACATTGATAAGATTTATGACGAAAAACATTCTAATACATTTCATGATAATCAAACTGTTATGCCAATCCTTTCTCCTCGACGAAATTCCACTTTTTCGTTTGAAAATGAAACTTCCAAACTTGAAATGAATGAAGAAAATAAAACAATTTGTGAAAAAAACCACCAAGATACTAAAAATTTAACTTTAAACCAGATCATAAAAACAGAAAATCAGAGTGATTTTAAATTTGGCTCTTTTACAGAAAAACTTGAATCAAATCAAAGCTTAAGCTTGGAGGAAAAAATAAGCTACCTCGAAGGAGTAATCCAAAACCAGAAAGCTAAACTACTGATTTTGGAAGACCAAATGTTAGGTTTGCAAAAGAAAAAAACATTGGAAATTCGAGATTATTTCCAAAATTTAAAAAGAAAAAACAAATAATTTGACTTAATACTATTTTTTTTTTCCCCCCCCCCCCCAAAAATTTTTCTTTTTCAATACAATTTTATGAAAAATCCTAAAGAAATAAAGCAAATATCTAAAGTCCATAAATTTGAAAATCATCATAATTGGTGACATTTTCAATAATCTTCTAACCATTAAACCCCTGTGTTTCGTCAAATTTATGGTTTTTAAGTTAAATAGGGCATTTAAACATAATGAGAAGGTTTCCAAATAACAAGATGGTAAAAGGTTATTTATTTGCCGAAACATTTTTCTATGCATACATCGGAGTGTTCAGAGTTTCTTCTGTCTTTCTTGTTATAGTTCCGCACCTTCAAAATTTTTGTTCCTAGCTTCAAATTTTATCGTGGAAAACAAATTTAATTTTCTCATAGAAATATAATATTTTTGCAGGAAATTAAATACCTAATTCAACTCTTAAAAACTATTAAAATTTTTTATCAAAAGGATCAAATTTATTTTTTTCGAAAATTCAAGAAAATGTTTAAAATATCCAAAAGGTCTATAAATTTTCTTTTCTTTTATCCCAGAATTTGTTTTATGTCAAAAATAAATGAAAATACGATGAATGACAATATCTCTTCTAACTTAGATAGCCTTGAAGGCAATTCAAATTTTAATTACGATGACAATGTGAAAAAATTAGGAGAAATCGCAAAAATAGTTTTCCCAAATATTCAACAATATTCACTCAAACGCCAAAAGCAGATTTTTTTCACATACGCTCCATACAATATGATGGATCCTATTGCATATTCCTTAATAGAGAAAAATTTAATAAAATCCTTCAACACGACTGATCTCATTGAAATAATAAAATTTCTCAAATGTTTAAGTCTATCAAAAAAATTGCCAGTTTCTCAATCTTCGTTTTTATTGATCGAGCAGAAAATCATTAAAAATTTGGCTTCACTCACCACTGATCAATTTTTAAGTGTCTTGGAAAGCTACAATGTTTTGACTTTGAAGAAAAATAACAAAATTTACAGGACTTTATTAGGATTCTATAGCAATAAATTCACAACAATGCCTTTATTAAAAAGCTTAAAAGCTGTTATTTTTTTGATCCGAAGCAAACAATGCAACATAAAAATAATGATCGGGGTGCTTGAGCGGGTCTATAACAACACAATAATGAACTTAGAATCGCTCAATTTGCAACATTTGACTTTAGTTTATTTCTTGTTTTTTTCAGAGTTCCTCCAAAAAAATCTTCTCGATAAACAGACAATCGAAAACAATTATAAATTCCAAATAAAAGAAAATATCAATCAGATTCTTTTGACAGGAATCGCTCTGAAAAATGATGAAGATATTAATGAAACTGCTAATTCATTTCTGCTGAATCCGAAAGTGAATTATGCAAAAATTCAAAAGAAATTTGAAGAAAAAATGGAAAAACTCCTTATTTCAGAGAAAAATAAACTTAATTTAAATGATCTATTTATTTTCCTTGAGTCTTTCATCTATTTAGGAAGAAAGTTTCCTCCAAAATTTGAAGAAAGCTTTGAAAACTACATTAATGAAAATATTCTGCGCTTGACTCCCATCGAAACTTTCAAATTAATGGAAATCGCTCATGACAAAAATCTAAAGTCAGAAAAAAATGTGAAGGAATTCTTGATTAAATCATTCACTCATTATGTTGAAAAATATTCAAATGATTTTTCTTCAGAAGAATTGATAAATATATGGAAAATCATTGATTGTTATAGCTTGAGTAATTTTTTCTAATACTTTCCATTAAAACATATTTTTAAAGACCGAGAACTGACCAAGAAAGTCCAAGGAAAACTTCAAAACCAAATTAAACAATTGTCGGTTGACCAACTTCTATCCTTGCTTTTTCTCGCTTTAAAAGAGTTTCAAAGAAACAATGGCTCAGAATCAAAAGATTTTCTTGATCATGAGATTTTTCCTTCCATGAAGATAATTCTAAACAGCAACTCTTTACAACCTAACACGATCTTTTCATTGATGAGGTTTCTTACTAACTACAATTCGGAATATGTTGTTAATGAATTTCTGCCCTTTTATATCAAGATCTTAAAGAATAAGAATATTTATCAGAAAGCTGAAGAAGTTGTTTATGCGTTAAATTTTGTTGAATTTTGTGAGAATAAATTCTCAAATTTGCAAGAACTAACAATGGAGGTGAAATTATTCATCTCAATGAATTTCCTTAAAAAAACAGACATAACTCAAAAAATTGAATAAAAACAATTTATAATATTTGGAAAAAAAATTCATAATACATATAAAAAAAAGAAGTGTAACACACTTGTTTTCTATTTGAAGATGGAAGAATCTCTCTTTATTTTTTACATTAAATAATTTTTAAAAAAAGATTACCACAAGATTTTCTAATTTTAGTTAAAAAATTTGTTTTAATTTACATGTATTGTTAATTTTTATCATTCTATTTTCAAAATTTCATATAAAGGAAATGGAAACTTTTATTTCAATGAGATCCCAAACAAAAATAAAAAGTGAACCCACCATAAATTCCAAAGACTCCAGAATTCCGGATGAACTATTTGCCTTAAAATCAGACAACACTCAATTCAAATTCCTCACAGATCTCAACGAAAGAAAGAAAAGCAAAACTTTTCAAGAAATCAAAAACAATTGTAATTATAATCAATTTTCGGTTTCGAAAAACAATAATGAAGAAGAAAAAGAACTATCTGTTAGTTCAAATGGACACCTGCCAACTTTAATTAAAAACTACTCGTTTGAACTTAAATCACATTTATTTCCAGAGAAAATAAACACCATTCAAGACAATATGGCAAATGATCTAACAAAACCAGAAGTTTCAGGGAATGAAAATTTTCCCAATGAATCTTTACCTCCTGAAAAAGAAGCGAAAGAAGAGGAGAGTTTCACTCAAAAAACTTTAAATAACGTATTGGAGAGCGATACTTTCAAAGACAAGGTTTTTATTAATAAATGGTTCATAATGGATGTCTAAATATACAATAGATGTTGAATGCAGAAGAGGTGAAAAACATTATGGAAAGAAGAAAGAACATCGAAAAACAAAAATCACTCAGAAAAGTAAAAAAAAACAATGAAACTGAATTTCATGTAGTAAAAATTAATTAAAAGCTTTATTCCAGGAAAGCTTTATTTTTATTTGCCATTCAAAGTCCTTTTCGAATAGTTTGTATCAATTTATTGAAGCATAAGTTATATTACTAAAAAAACTTTCCTAATTTTATATTTTTATCAAGATATTTTTCATTGATGGTTTTCCTTTTTCTCATCTTGAACATTTTAGCATTTTTTTTCAAATATAATTTTGAGAATTACAATGATAATTACGCTTCCGATGATAGTCTGAGAGAAAATTTCGCTTTTTATTCAGAACTCGTTTGTAATATTTTTTTTGTTTTTGAATGGATTGTGCAAATAATTGCAATGGGACTTCTTCTGGGAAACAATACATATTTTAAAAGTGGTTGGCATATTCTGGATTTTACTTCATTATTATTTAGGTATTATTTTATAAATTTAAATATTTATTTGATTCCTTTAAATAGCTTCTTGCAATATTTTCCAAACTCGCAACTCCGAGACATCTCCCTGGTTTTAAAAATGCTCCGTCCTTTTAAAATTCTTCACTTATTCTCCTGTAAAATTTCAAATTTTATTAATGTTTTTTTATTTTTGCATAAGCATTGAGAAACAGCGTAAATTCAATGTATGAATCATTAGTCTATATATCCAATTTCTTGAGTACTCTCCTCTTTCTCTTAATTTTTTTTGGGATTCTTGGATTGCACTTGTTTATGGGAGTGACCGAAAATCGTTGCCGATCATCACCTTTTCCTTTTGGAGAGTATTGGCCTGCTTTGGAGAATTATACTAATTTGTGTGGAGGAAATGGGTTTTTATGTCCGGAAAAGTATAATTTTAAAAATTTATTTCGGACATATATTTATACATAGTTCATATTGTATAAATCCTATTTCTTTCGGGATTCAAAAACAAATGGGTGAGGATGAAATTCCTGAGTTGAACTTTGGAATTTCAAATTATGATTATATTTATACTTCCTTAATGACCAATTTGGTCTTTCTAACTTTCACGGGATGGGGAATGATATCAGATTTGGTTAAATTAAATAATTTCTTTGAAAGTATTATAATATCTCAATTTAAGTTTTGGCATGCAGTCAATTATTACCTTTTTGGAATTTTCGCTCTAGGACAAATTTTATTAGTGTAGATCTTTTTACAGAAAATTAAATAAAAATTTCTTCTATCATATAGGGGGATGGTTTATATTAACATGGTCTTAGCAGAATTTTATGAATCCTTTGCTCTGAGCAAAAGAGGTCAATTAGAAAACGAAGAAAGAGAAAATACTCGATATTCACAGGCTTCAACATTTTTTAAAAATATCAAAACACAAATTGATGACGCTCGTAAAATGTTAAGAAATAAAAAGGTCCTTATGTTCAGGAAGTCAAGCTTTCTTCCAAATCCTTTGGTTTTCCAAGCAATGGACTTTGAAAATGATGTGCTTCCTTTCCAAAATCAATTTATCATAATCATAAAAAATATGATCCATAATAAATTTATCAAAACACTCTTTTCTCTTTGTGCTTTCACCAACATTGCTTTGATTCTTTATGATGTGATGGCATTTCCTAAAGATGGTTCTCTTGTAACTATTATCGATACCGTTTTGTCATTTGTTTTAATATTGGAGTTTCTTTTGGCTATTTTATTCTATGGACCTGTTAATTATCTGAAGAAGACCTCATATCAGAAATTAGATTTGCTTATCATAGTCATCATTTTTGTAAATATATCCTTAGAAATTTCTGATGGAACTATTTTGTTTGGAAAAGAAGGCCCTTTAAAGCCAATAATATATTCCTTGAAGATAATGCGGATTTTTAAACTAATGCAGAAAAGTAATCTTTTCTTTTTTCGTGCGATGAGCAAACTCATCAGAGAAATTCTGAAGACATTATTTGTTTTATGGGACTTCATTGTCATAATTTTTGTCACAATGATAGTGTGCTCTTTTATTGGACTCGAAATTTTCAGATCACATATTACAAATTTCTCTATGTAAATAATTAAATTAATAAAATTATATAACCAATTTTTATTAGAGAACCACATATAATTGATAGATTCAATTATAACAGCATTTGGAATTCGTTAATGTCAACATTTTTAATATTTTTTAATGAGGAATGGCATTTGTTTCCCATCGATTATTCTTATTTCAAAGGAAAAATATACATTTTGTATTTCATTATAGTTGTTGTTTTTTTCCAACTGATCTTAATGAAAATGTTTGCTGCTTTATTGATCAATCAATTCTGTGGTTCAGCTTCCATTAAATATTTGATCAAATACAACAAACATGATCATTATTTTTCCTTTGACTTTTGGAAAAAACAAATAGAAGATTGGTTCTATGAAAAATTTCCCAAAAAAATTAACATTTCACGTCGAAAAAGAAAAAAAGAGCCAGTAATTATTTTTTAAGTTACTTTGATATTATTTCATATTTTTTTAAGTCCATATTCCTAAAAAGCCAAAACACTAAAAATGACTTGAAAACTTTAAAGTCGAAAAAATCCAATTCGGAAAATCATAAAATAGAAGATATCCGAGTTTTAGAGCATAAAGACATAAATTCTGTTGCACCGATTAAAATTGATTCGAACCTAATTCTTGGTCCCATAAGAAATTCAAACCAGAAATTTTCCAGTGTAGTGAGAGCCGATAATAAAAAGTTAAGTGGACTTCCGAAAATTCACGAAATTGTGTCAAAAGAAAAAGAAAACATAAATAAAAAATCAAAGGATTTAATCATAATCAATAGTGAAAACAATTCTGCAAAGGCAAACGAGGAAACCCAACAAAACAAAAATCCACTCACAGGTAGATTATTTATTGAATGGTTAAATAAATGACTGTTTTTTTAGGAAAAACTTTATTTATTTTTGGGAAATCATCAAAAATCAGGAGGTTTTGCATAAATTTGCTGAAAACAGATATTTATCAATATTTTATGTTGATGATGATAATTTTTACTTTTTTCGTTCTTGCTTTAAGAGATCCTTTTTCAGATCCCTATCAAGATGCAAATTTCATCCTCTTCATCATAGAAATTGTGATATATGCTGTTTTTTTTATTGAATTTCTAATGAAAATCATTGCTAATGGATTCTTATTCAATGGATGGGACTCTTATTTGATTTTCCCATTAAATATTCTTGATTTCATTTTATTAGTATTCGAACCTTTATATTTCCTCAGGATTGAAAGCTTTTGTTTTAAAGTGTTTCGATTTTTAAGATTTTTCCAAGTGGGACCTTATAGTCGAAATCTCAATCTAATTCTTAAAACAGCTTTTTTATCCTTACCAAATTTAATCAAATTGACTTCGATTTTAATTATAATTATGACGATTTTCAGTGTTTTTGGGATAAAATATTTGAAGGGGATTATGTATGAATGCGATGATATAATTGATGAAAACCTATTAAATTTGATTAAAACGAAAACCGATTGTCTTGATTATGGAGGGGTTTGGATTTTAACAGATTTGAATTTTGATAGTTTAGGGGAAGCTTTTCTTACATTGTTTTTCGTTTCAGGAACAGAAAATTGGATACCAATATTGTACGAAATGAATTGTTACTTCAAAAAAATATTTTTTTTAAAGATTTCTAGTTTGGGATTCGACTGAAGAAGGAATGATGCCAATTAAAAATTATAATCATTGGTGGGCGATTTATTTCTTTTTGTTTTTCTTTTTGACGAATTTTTTAATCATTAATCTTTTTATTGGTGTGTTTGTGGAGAAATATTTTTATATATCTCTGAAAGCAAGTAAGTATATAATATTTAGATTTATTAATTAATTCATTAAAATTTGGTAGAAAATTTTCATCTTCTCACTGATCAACAAAGGGAATGGGCTCATATTCGGAAATCCATTTTAAAAATGAAACCATTGAGAAAAGTAAGTTTTTTCTAATGAATAAAATTCATAACATTTATAAAAGAAAGTTTCGCCACAAAACTTCTTGTTAAAATTTATCTTCAACCTTAGAAAGATAAAATGGTTTCATTATTTTTTTAATTTTTGTAATCTTTTGAACACCTTGATATTGATGCTTTATTGGAATAGACAAAAATCTGATTTGAATGATTTTTTAAGTTCATATTTTAGACATATTTTTTTGACTTTTGGAATTTTTTATTATAGAAAATTTGAACTTTTCACTTTCACTGATCTTTGTTCTTGAGCTAATATTATCAATTTTATCGAAAGGTGTCCTTTTTTTCTCAAAACCTTGGAATATATTCGAAACGCTAATTATTTTATATTCCAATGTTGTTCAAGGGATGGAGAGGTTTGATTATTTGAGCTCCTTTAGTTTAACTTATAACTTTGGGATTGTTGCATTAGTATTGAGAATGCTGAAATTTGTAGAAAAATTGTCATTTTTAAAGAAAATCTTCACGATAATAAATTGTGTGCTCCCTGAAGTTTTAACTCTATTTGCTTTGTTGATGATTTTTTTTGGGATTTATGGAATTTTGGGTATACATTTCTTTGCATATCTGAAACCACAAGAGGCTCTGGATGATAAAATATCAAATTTTAGGAATATTTTTTCTACTTCTTATATTTTGACCAGAATTCTGACTCTAGATAATTGGTGGGAGTATGTAGTTGAAGCAATGAGGCAACAAGAACCGAATTTTGTTTGCAATGATATTGCGGATTATCACGATTACGTCAGGTTTGGTAAGAATTTTTCCTTACAAAACAAAAAATTAAAGATTTTTAGGCATCAATGGCTGCGGCTCAACGGCTGCTCTCATCTATTTTTTAACTTTCTATGTAATTGTCAGTAGAATCATTGTGAATCTCTTCATTGCGACACTCATGAATGCAACTTATGAAATCATCAAAATAGAAAAAAGTTCGATCAATCGTTATCAATTAATTAATATTAAAGAATTATGGACGGATTATGATCCAAATGGTTATGGTTTTATAAACTATAAACTATTTTGGAAATTTTCATCCGAAATTGCTGTTATTTTTGGAGTTGATCAAAACGATTTGCTTTCTGTTGAAAATAAAACAAATTTCCTACAAGCTCTTGAAATTCCTGTTTTCGAGAACGTCAAGGAAAAAATTTTTTGTTTTCGTTTTCATGATGTCATTTTGAAACTTGCCAAAATTTCCGTTATTTTAAAATATGGCGTGACAGAGTAAATAAATTTTCATTAGGATTTAAATAAAATAGTGATCAATAATTTAAGGTTGGAAGTTTTCCAAGAGAAAAAATTTTGTAAACCAAAAACAAGTGTTTGGGAAAAACTTTTTCAAAAAAATACAGATGAAGACAATTTCAAAGAAACACCATATTTTAGCGGGGATATGGGATGCATGTTTTTGCTCTTGAATAACTTAAAGAAATGGCACAACAAAGTAAAAGGAAAAAAAGTTGATGATCCAGAAGATAGAAGAGATTCCAATGAAAAGTATAAAAAAATCACTTTTTTTCTCTCATTATTTCTTTAGAACTATCCATCAAAGGAAAATATTTGATTTTAAAACTTTGATAAATGAATTAAAAAATCAAAAAACATTAAAGGAGTAAAAGCATTGTCATAAATCTACTTAATTAAAAAAAAATTTAGTATATAATTTTGTTTATTCTAAATGGTTTTTATGTTTTTTTTTATTGCGATTAATCAATAAAAGGAAGGAAATGTTTGGAGGTTGTTTTTAAAATTTTCTATTGATAAAACCATTGAAAGTTTCATTTCTTTCTCTTCTTTGACTCTTTGCTCAAATTGAAAAATGTTTTGATCTTGATAAAATTTATTGCTCACATGTATTTCCATTCTTCTTGGGTTCTTCAAAAATACCTCCTCGAAAAACTCCTCAATGTCTTTTCTACTTATTGTCTTCAAGGCTTCTTTCTCAAGTTGATCTTTTTATTGTGTTTTTTAATTTAGAAAAATAAATGAACTTATACCTCTTTTGAAATCTAATTCATTTCTACTCAATTGCACCCAATCATTTTCAAATTCTTCATCAAAATCTGCACTTTCTGATGTCACCCCTAAAAGAACGATATTTTTCAAATCCTCGAATTTTTTTTCATCAATGCTGTAGACAATTTCCTTCATTTTAACTAAGTTTTCCTCAACTCTTTGAATCAAATATTGAGAGCAACTATTTTTTGAAATAACTTTCACTTTATAGGCTAAAACTCCCCTCAATAATTCATATCCACTTTAAAATTATTTTTTTTTAGCTTTTCAGTTCATTTATAAAAATTTTTACTTTTCTGAATATCCCAATTTTCCGTTGAGACTCAATGAATTATAAATTTGATCGGAAATCAAAAATGTTATGATGTAAGATAAAATTCTGTTTTTCGGGCTATCTTCTCCAATTTGCCAATAAGCAGCTAGACAAGAATAGTTAATATTCTTGGTAGTTTCTTTATCAATAATATATTCATAGATGCTAGAGCTTTTTTCTTTTAATTTCAAACAACTGATTAAAAAATGTAATTTTTTGTTAAACTTTTTAAGGAATTTAATTTTACCAAATTTTTTCCAAAGTTTCCAATTTTTGAGTAGATTGGCTTGATTTGAGGAAATTGTTTTCGAAATATTTCCCAATATCTAAAGCTTGAATTTCCTCGATGTTCCCATAAATTAGCCTTAAGAAAAATTTTAATTTTTATAAGTTATTTTCCTCTATTTTTACCAAGAATTTTTTGATTGGGGAAGCAAATTCTTGGTGAATTCTAAAAATCCGTTAAAATCCAATTTTTTTCCTTCTTCTATCAGATTTTTTTTATGGAAATCTCCTTTGCTTAAGAGAAAGAGTCTCATATAATGATCTGAAATCATCCATGCATCCGAATTGAAAAACTTGTTATTTTCGAAATTCAAACCGTCTAAAATTTTATTGAATTTTTCTTTTTTGTTTTCAAATGAGCATTTGTTAATTTCATCAACCAATTTTTGTATAATCAGAGAAATTGTGTCAGAAAACCCCCTGAAACTCAATAAGATTGAATTTTCTTCAAGATTAATCCAAAATTTTCCATGAGCTCTCAGAATTTGTGCCGCAACTTCTGATAGTTGTTCGACAATCATATCTTTCCAAATTTGCCAATACAAATTCAATTTTTCATTTTTGTGCATTCCAGAACTTATAATATAATATTTAATTTATATTTTTTATTAAAAAATTACCATTCAAGGAAAACACGGACTCTTGCAAAACAAAATGGAATTTTAAATCTATTGTCAAATCTGTAAAATACATCTGTTTGATCAGATGAATATATTTTCTTGGGTATTTTGGAAAATTCTTTCAATTCTGGGTTCGTTAAAATTTTGGTGGATTTCGGAACAAACGGATTTGGAGAAACCAATAAAAATTCCTTGATAAATTGTCCTTTTTGCAGGAAATCTTCTGGAATTATATCTGATGTATAGTTCGTGCTATAGAAAGGATCAAATTTATCAGTTTTCTCGATTTTTTTGGAGTTCAAAATGATAAATAAATTGTCTAATTTAAGGTTTTTCAGATTATCTCTGATCAATTTTTCGTCAAAATTTTCCCACAAATTTTCCTCAATGAGTAAATATTTTTCAGGTATTTTTCCGATTTTTTTCGATAAAGAGGTCATATATTGAAAATCCATTTTTTTTTTTGAATAATGGAAATTTAACATTGATAATTTTTGAGCTTCTTCGAAGGTTACTTTGGAAATTCCATTCAAGATGATAAAATCAATATAATCAAAAATTATATTCACTATTTCCTGGATTTTTTGAAAACCGAGAGGTGCGAGTTTCAGTCTGATTTCGAAGAGACTGAAGTTTTCAAAATAATTGGAATTTTTGACATTCAAATCAAAAATATATTCTTTTTGGCGTAGAAACGAGAATAGTGAATTAGGACCTCCGAAATTCATTATATACCAAATATAATTCAAAGGCTTGGAAAAAGAGTTATCCTGATAAAAACCAAGCACCCAAATTAAATTCAATTCATCTATTTCATTAATAGAGGCAGCTTTAATGAATTTCCTCATGTTATTTTGATTGAAAGGAGGGATAGAATAAACTGGATTCGTGACATTTTGATCAGGAATTTGAACCAACTGTTGTCTTATTAAAGATTCTAAAGAATTTAAGTCCTCTTTCGCATAAACAACTACTGTCATTAAGTTTGAACTAAAAAATTAATAAGGAAACTTAAAACTCAAAATAAAAAGACCTGTAAAAGCTTTTAAAAAAGCT
>Ga0302186_10001794_pt1 | contig 17245 bp, 19 predicted proteins | sample II_Bog_E1_2_FD_198782 | JGI IMG/M metagenome (GOLD analysis project Ga0302186, IMG submission 198782) | Peat permafrost microbial communities from Stordalen Mire near Abisko, Sweden - II_Bog_E1_1 | ecosystem: Environmental > Terrestrial > Soil > Wetlands > Peat | place: Sweden: Abisko...
TCGTCAGTTCGCCCCGCAACGCATCCAGCGCAACCTTCGCTTTAAAATCAGCGCTATATCTTTTCCGTTTCCCACTCATCGGCTCGTTCCCTCTCAGGTCGAACCAAGCTTAAACCCCTGTCCGGGAGGCTCTTCCTGGATTCCGGGGTGTTGTCAATCGTCGCCCGGCTGCGGCAATAGGACTCAGGTGCGTTAGGGGGACGGCCATTGCGCCTACGCTCTTTGGTTGATTCGATAGGGGCGTCGTCCATCGCCGGGTTCCACCACCATGCTTGCTCTCGACCTGATCAATTTGGCGTCTTTGATTGATGATGCGAAATGCTTTGAGCTGATCCGTCAGCATCGCTGGCCAGATGGTGTGCGTTGCGTCAAATGCAGTGGTGCCTCAGTTGTCCGCCACGGCCACGATGATACTCAACATCATCGGCAGCGCTACCGGTGCAAAGCCTGCGATGCTCGCTTTGATGATCTGACCGGCACCGTTCTTGCGGGACACCATCAGCCACTGCGGGTCTGGGTTCTGTGCTTGTACTTCATGGGGCTGAACCTATCCAACTGCCAGATCGCCAAAGAGTTGGGCCTGAACGAAGATGACGCCCACGTCATGGCGACACATCTGCGCGAGGGACTGGTCGCCAAGGTTCCGGACGTCGTGCTCGATGGTGAGGTCGAGGCCGACGAGGTCTACGTTATCGCCGGACACAAAGGAAACCCCGAAGCCGTCAAAAAAAAGGCCGCGAAGGACGCTGCCGCCGGCTCAAGGGTGCGCCGGGACGAGGCACTTTGGAGAAAGAAAAACCGCCGATCCTCGGTTTGATCCAGCGAGGTGGACAAGTCGTTCTTCATATGCTGGAAAACGTCCAGCAAGTGACGATCAAGCCGATCATCGAAAAGTTTGTTGCCAAAGGGACCCTGATTTATACGGACGAGTACAACATCTATGAGCGGCTTCCGGTATGGGGCTACCAACATAATACCGTTTGCCACGCCCGGGGCGAGTACGCTCGCGACGAGGACGGCGATGGCCATTGCGAAGTCCATGTCAACACCATGGAGGGCTTCTGGTCCCTCTTGCGTTCCTGGCTGCGGCCCCACCGGGGCATATCTCAGGAGAAGCTTCCGATCTACCTTGCCTTCTTTCAATTCGTCCACAATGCTCGCAAAAGAGGAAAGGCACTGCTCGGCGCCCTCGTGGCAACCTTGGTCGGCTGACCATCAAACCAGCACCCCGGAACACAGGAAGAGCCTATTTAGATATATTTAACCGTAATTGCTTAGACTTCACACAACATCAAATTAACAACCGGGGGCGATAATGACCAATAAGCCAACTCACGACTTAACCTTGATCTCTGGCGAAGGGAAAGCGGCGCAATTCGTCCGCATTGCTGCCGTATGGCCGACAAAAGACGGCTCCGGATTCACCGGGGAAATTCCAAACGGCGTCACGATAACAGGACGTTTTGGACTGTTCCCGCGCAAAGCCGACACTAAAGACGATAATGGATAACGAAATAGAAGGCATGATCCGGCTTGATTTGCGGGATTACCTCGCCAAAGACGGCTTTACGCTCGATCTCAAGGAAAGTACCGCCGACAGCTTCAAAATGCGGCGGGCGAGCGAGATTTTGATCGTTCGTGAACGTGAGGACGGGGTGTGGGGCTATTTCAACCCGCATGACGATAATGACAAGGGAACGATAATCCAATATCTGCAACGGCGGCGCGGCGCTGGCTTCACGCTCGGCCATGCCAAAAACCACCTAAGAGGGTATGCGGGCGGGGCGTTCCGGGGGTCAATCGTGCCCGGCGTGCCGCGCCCGATGTTCCAGCCAACCCGCAACCTCTCCCACATTCCGAAGCGTTGGGACGGCTTCAACGCGGTATGGGGTCTGCCGCGCTACCTCGAAGGGCGCGGCATTACGCTGGAAACCGTCAAAGCCTATGCCTCGGCGCTGCGGATGGATCGCAAGGGCAATGTGCTGTTTGCCCATACGAACGATGATGGGCAGGTCGTCGGTTACGAGATCAAGGGCACTGACTTCGACGGCTTTGCCAAGGGCGGGGTGCGTATCCTCTGCCGGATGGGGCACAAGGACGGCGGCGGGGAACCTGCCAAGCTGGCGCTAACCGAAAGCGGGGTCGATGCCCTGTCGCTCGCCCAGCTCGTCGGGAGGACGGATACCCTCTTCCTGTCCACGGGCGGCGCTCTGTCGCCCTACACCCTGAACGCCATCAAGGCGGCTGCCGCTCGATACCCTGAAGCTGAAATCCTGCTTGGCTTTGATGCCGACATGGCGGGGGACGATTTCGCCGCGAAGGTCGAGCAAGCCCTACAGGGGCGCGAGGGCGTCCGGCGGATCGTGCCCAAGGCTAAGGACTGGAATGACCAGCTACGGCTCGGCGCGAGGCAACCTACCCCATAGGGTAAATTCCTGATATTACGGCTTCGGATGATGTAAGGCTTGCTCAAGCGCCAAGCGAATAAAACGCTGATAAGGCACGCCGTCCTTTTCCGCTTGCTCCCGTACCGCGTCGAGCAATGATTCAGGAAGTCTTAGATTAATTGACTTGTCCTTGCGCTTGAGTTCAAAGCGCACAAGCTGTGCGCATGACAGATCAAACTCTGACAGGTCAGCGGTTGCTACGAAGTCCTCGGCGGCTTCGTCCGTTTCAAATGTCGGGATTTTCTTCTTCATAGCTCTTTACCTCCTTTTCGTGCATGTAGCGGGCGCTGATAGGTCGAATTAAGATTTCATCCCCATAGCGGCGAAGCGTAAAGACAACAAACAGCGCCCGTCCGTCGCTCGTCTTACCAATCGCACGAAAACGCCTTTCAGCTTGCGAATGTGCTTCATCGGGCAATATGGCGATTGGTTCATCAAACAGGGATTCGATGTCCTCTATTGTTGCCCCGTGCTTCTGACATTTCGCCAGATTGCCATTATCCCAATCGAACCCCGAAAACTCCATGTGCCCCCCGCGTATGATATTATAGGCATTTGCCTATACAAATTCCAGAAGAAAGGGAAGGGCGCTTTTCGGGCGTCAAGGGTCGAGCAAGCCAGCTCCCGCGCCCTAATCGCGGCGAGAAAAAGTCTGTACGCTTCCTATTTTGGCGCGTACACTTGACAAAATCTAGTTGCCTCAATACGTTGCATCATAGCGTTAACGCAACGTCGCAGCAAACATTTTGCTACAGGGGGGCAACATGGCTCTTATCGGGGCTTCGGAAGCGGCGCGGTTGATCGGGCGCGACAGGTCACAAATCTATCGTGCCCTAAAAAGCGGTAGTTTATCAGCGCAAAAAGACGAACTCGGCGCGACGGTGTTTGATACCTCGGAACTGTTTCGGGTATTTCGTCCGGCTGGCAACAAAAGCACGGGGAACACTTCGAACGTGGCGGCGAACGATGCCGCGAACATTTCGCCACAGGCTGCAAACACCACAGAACAGGCGGTTTTGGCGGCCTTGCTGGCTGCTGAAAAAGAGAAAAACGCCATACTCACCGCAACCGTTGAAGACTTGACCAAGCTGCGCGACAGGCTGCTGGGGGTAGTCGAGTCGGCAACCGAACAAGTGAAGCTTTTGACTGACCAAAGGCAGAAGGCGGCAGAGACTCCGGCGCAACGGGCTGGCGGGTGGTGGTGGCCTTGGGGGTAGGCAGGAGCGGCGGGCGATGGCGGATGAAACGCTTCCCTTGACCCCCGATAAGTGATAAGTTACGGGTGACATATGATAAAGCGCATTCGCCACAAGGGACTTGAGCGGTTTTACCGAAGCGGCGACACCAGCGGGATCAACGCGCAACATGCCGACCATTTGCGGCTACTATTAACAACGCTGAATGTAAGCATAGACCCAAGCGGCATGAATTTGCCAAGCTTTCGGCTTCATTCCTTGAAAGGTGATCGTAAGGGACAATGGGCGGTTAAGGAGACAGTTTTCGCGTCTTAATAGGGTCGATTTTGTCATTCTGAGGCACCCCGCAACGGGCTGTAGAGCCTACCGAGACAGCAAAAAGGCTTACCTAGGTTTTCTGTTCGCCTGCTACTCGGAGCCCATAAGCTCTCGCTCGAACTCCGCCAGACCGCCAAGGATGGTCAGCATCAACCGCCCATGTGCCGTGGTGGTGTCGGCCCATGCGTCGGCCAGAGAGCGGAAGCCCGCTCCTTTGTCGGCAACAGTTTTCAGGGTGTGCAACAGGTCGAGCGTCGAACGTGCCAGTCGGTCGAGTCTCGTCACCATGAGCACGTCACCGGCGGCGAGATGGTCGAGAGTACGTCGAAGCTGGGCGCGGTCAGTCTTCGCGCCGCTCGCCACTTCGGGGTCCGAGTAGCAGCGGAACAGGATTCCGACATAGAACGGTAAGGCGCTGAAAACTCTTGGTGTTTGTCGTTGGGCTGAAATTCGCAAAAGTCACAAGTTTCGCGACAAGCACGGGCTTTCAGCAAATCTGCGGGCGTTCGGTGTCGCAAAAGTCAGGCGCAAAACTGAAACTTTCGCACGGATTTTCGCGACGGGTCGGCCTAACGACCATATGTCGGTTTTCTGTTCCGCTGCTACTCAGACCCCGTTTTCTGTTCGCCTGCTACTCGGAGCCCTAAGTCTGGCGCTCCGACAGCCCCAGCGTCGCCGCCGCGCTTTGGACCATGTAGCGAGGAAGATGGTCTCGGTCGGCAAGAGGGCGGATCACCTCGGCCCTGCGCCGGGCCTCACTCCAAGCCGCTTCTGGGATAAGCGACAGGTCGGCCATGCCTCGCTTCCTGTGTGCGCCGCGTTGCAGTCGGCTTTGGCCAAATGCGAGCTGCTGCAGACCACTCTGATCATGATTGCAGCCGAGTGTGACAGGGCAGGCCGTTACATATCAACTGCAATCGCTGAAGCCGACTTTGCAAAATGACAGCTATGCTCAAGAAATTTTCGGAATATTAATATTCCCAGTTTAGTTTCACTGTGCCACGGCTTGTATTAATTTCCGCAATCACAACGTGTCCACCACAAGTGGGTATATCTATAGTGCTTCCAAGTTGGAGTACGGTTGACGACAGTTCCGTCTTGTTAAGTTCAGTGTGAGCATTACAACGGTGATTAATAACAACATTATTGATGAAAAATGGTCGCTCATCTAGCGATGATACTGTTATACATGGGTACCACGCTAATAAACCGTTATATGGATCGCACTCACCAGCGGTAGCGTGAATTTTTGGAGGTGGGCCACCTGATACTGCTTGTTTTTCCTCCTCCTGTTTTTTTATTTCTTCGGCATGCTCGCGTGCGAATGTAGCCTGTTTTTGTTCGACAATTTGAGCTTCAAGATTATTATGTTCATGCGCTGCTGCGCCAACTACTATTGCTCCTGAATCAATTTTCGCTATTTCGTTATAGCCAGCCGCCATTATCTTTTTACCAATTGCTGTGCTTATATCGGCTTGTAAAATAGAAATTTGAAATAATGTTTTCGCCTCTTTTGTGTAATCTACGTCATTATGTTGTGTATAAGAAAGATAGCAAAACGCAACTTCGGCTTTAACCAGTGCAATTAGCTTTATATCCTCTGAGACGTTGCGTTTTTCATTTGGCTTAAGACTTTCATCACCGAATGTTTCTTTAAATTTAGGGTTTCCAGCAAGCCAGGGATAACATCCTTCGACTACAGGTAGGTGAACATTAATTGTTTGCGAAAAGGCCGGCTTCGTATTTGTAATGTTGATGATGGCGGCAACCAACGCACTGCTCGCGATCAAGCCCTGCCACGTCCTCACGGCATCCCCCATTACCACACCCAAGCCCCTGACTTGATAGCTGTTGGGGGCTACGGGCTGCCACTGAAAACGGCCTGCACGGATGGGAATCTTCGGGGTGTCCGATAAACTTGGCTTATCGGACATGAAACGGGAGGCAGGGCGTGCCCATCTCTTGCGATGCCCTTTCCTGCCACACTGTAGGCCGCTGGATGGCCTTTCGCCTTCTTCCCTTCCCTTCCTAGCACCCAACCCTGAAAACCGCTCTGGTGGTCGTCTGTGTAGGGTTGCTGTTGCCATCTCTGGCAGCGTCTTGCCCTTCCTCGGATGCAATGCACCTCTTGGGCATGTGTCGGCTTGCGACACGAGGCGCCACGCCTCCCCTTCGGGGGCGTCGATGCGCCGTCCTCAAGTGCCCCGCTCTGGGGCACTCCATCGAGCTTGGTTTATGTCCGAGGTCGCGCGCGCGAAGATTATAAAATGATTATAGAAGGATTAGCAAAAATGGTCGATTCTGGAAGTCATTGATATTGCTTGAAAAAAGTTCGGTATACGAGACACCCCGGTGTCTCGTATACCGACTCCCGGTGTCTCGTATACCGACTCCCGGTGTCTCGTATACCGACTCCCGGTGTCTCGTATACCGACTCCCGGTGTCTCGTATACCGACTCCCGGTGTCTCGTATACCGACTTAAGCCTTCGGCTTCCGGCGGCGGGTGGGCTTGGCAAGATGACGGCGCTGGCTGTCGGTAAGGGCGGCTCCCCTGTCCACGGTCACAAGGTCGGTTGCGGTGTCAATCGACCATGCGACGATTGCGCCAACCGTTTTCATGGACTCCAAAGCAAACCCTAAAAGCCTGCGAAACTGCTTTAGGTCTTTCGTATTTCCGCCACTGAGTTTCCGCAAAGTCTCGACCTTGTAGGGCAAGGGCTTTGCGTGGCTACTGTAGAAGCCATGTAGCCACAACGCCAACGGCTTGCCCATTAGGGCTTGCCGTTGTTCCCATTCTACACTTGACCAGTTGTTAACGGTATAAAGCTTTACAGTCTTAGGGTCTAACGTCAGTTCATAAACCCCCGTTTTTTCATCACGGCAGCAACTCGACAACAAGCTACCCGTAAATACGCGGCTCCCGTTCCTTATTTCAACGGCGCAAGCTACCAAGCGATTGATCGCGTCGTTAAGCCACTCATATTGAGCCTTCCCATTGCCGCGTCCGATGCTTTTTAGAAAAGAGTTTCCGCGAAAATAGCATTTGTTGCCAAGTGGGTCAGTTCTTGCCAAGTGTACTGCTTGCTCCCACACGTCTAAATCAGATTGATCTAATTGCCCGCCTGTAAAGCTGACTGTGACACCTTCAACAGAAGCCAAAACTTCCTTTTTAAGATAACGGCGCGTTTTCCCTTGGATCGCTGCGAACAAAGCCGAACGAAGAATATCATTCGGAACGGCGCGGACGGGTTCAGGCCACAATGGGAGCTGTATTACCTTTGCCGTCCTTTTTTCATTTTCCGGCTCTGGTTGCGGCGGTTCCCATAAGCCTTGCTCTCGCATTTCCTGCTCAACAAATTTATACCACGGCAACAGATCAGTAACGCGATCAGTAGTTTTTAGTTTCGCTCTTGGAAAACCAAGGGCAACGGCTCTTTCCCCCCACTTCTTTCTTTCTTCTTCGCTTGCTCTTACTAGATATCTCGTTGCGCTATCTGCCTTCGGTGATGATTGCGCTTTTATGGCTGGCTGTTCCATTATCGTTTTTCTTTCTGCCGCTCCCTCGCGGCCTTCGCTTCAGCCTTGGCTTGCTGCGCTTTCATCCAGCCACGGACAAGTTGTCGCACCACTTGCCCGGCTGTTATGTCGGCTTCGGCGCAAGCTGCCATGAAAGCGGCTTTTTCGTCGGGTATCAGGCGGAAGGTGAGGCTATCGGACTTCATTTTTCGAATCATCTCATGTTAAGCTGTAAGGCAGCGTAAGACGGTAATGGTGGAAACACAAGAGGGCATATCAGCGCCAAAGAGGACTCCCTCCCCCCATCATTTCCCTGTAAATCCTGCCTTGCCTCTTCAGCCCACCACGGGAGCGACACCGTGCAGCCTTTAAGACTGGCCTTATTCCTCGCGGCGCTCGCCGCTGTCGCCACGGCGGCCCCCGCCTTGGCACAGTATTACAACCCCTATGGATACGGGCCGAGTGGGTCAGCCCTCTATATCAGTCGATTCCTTCAGGTGCTTCTTGCCGCCGCGATTGGCTTTGGCATCGGCGCGTTCTTCAGCCCGATGCTCAAGCCCTTCCGGCGCTTCGTCTGGTTGCTTGCCACGGGCGCGGCGCTACTGTTCGCGATTTTTGGCAGCCCTCCTGCCGCTGATGCCCTTGGCTGGGTCGTGGCTGTCATCGCCTTCTTCGTGGCGCTCGGCATCGGGCTACGTCTCGGGTTGAAGGTTCTTGCCGAAGCAGAGCCTACTCGCCCCACCAGCTTTGGCTCCGCCAAATGGGCAACCTTCGCCTATCTCTCGAGTCGGGGGCTATTCCCAAAGGACGGGTTTCTGCTCGGCAACTTCCTCGGCGGCGGGCAACGGGCAACCCTACGCTATGACGGCGCACGGCATCTCCTGACGGTCGCACCAACCCGAAGCGGCAAGGGCGTGTCCTCGATCATCCCCAACCTGTTGTTGCATGCAGGATCTGCTCTGATTGTAGATCCAAAGGGCGAAAATGCCCTGATTACGGCCAAGCATCGCGGGGCAGGTCTGGGACAGAAAATCATTGTGCTTGATCCGTGGAACATCGCGGCTGCAAAGCTCGGTCTCACGCCCGGTCGGTTCAATCCGCTAGAATGGATCAAGGCCGGTGATCCTGACGCCGCCGAAAATGCCTTCCTGATTGCCGATGCCCTTGTCATTAAAGAAACCAAGGGCGAAGCGGCCTTCTGGGACGAAGAAGCCAAAGCCCTGTTAACCGGCATTATCCTTTACGTCGCCACGGCAGACGAAGAAGCGGACAACCGGACTCTTGGCCGCGTGCGCGATATTCTGACCCTTGACGATGACAGCCTCAAAGAAACCCTGCTGCGGATGTTCAAACACCCGCACCCCGTCGTCAGTTCCACGGCCTCGCGCACGGTCGGCAAAGATGCAAAGCTGCGTAGCTCGGTCTTTGCCAGCGCACAGGCGCACACGCATTTCCTCGATAGCCCCCGCATTCGCGCCAGCCTTGCCGCGTCGGATTTCCAGTTCGAGGATTTGAAGGCAAAAAAGCTGACGGTCTACCTGATTTTGCCCGCCGACAGGCTTTCGACCTTCAACCGTTGGCTCCGGCTGTTGATCCAACAGGCTATCACCGTCAACGCCCGCAACATCGGCGAGAAGCCCGCCAAGCCCATTCTGTTCATGCTTGATGAAATGCCGACGCTGGGCCGGTTGCCAAGCGTCGAGCAAGCCTATGGATTGATGGCGGGCTTTGGAATGCAGCTTTGGGGCATTGTCCAAGACCTGTCACAGCTCTCAACCTTCCCCTCATTTTAGACGATTGAGAAAACCTCTGAGCAGACACGGCATTGCTGTAGCAACTCAAAAAACCTTTGAATTAGAGGCAGCAGACGAATATCTGGCATATTCGGCATCAGGTCATAAAGCATACATCCCTGGCGAAACAAGGAATGGGTTCGATGTTTCGAGGTGTTTGTTTTAAGCATGCGATCCATCCCAAGGCTCTCTCCGGCTGACCCCAATATTGTCAGCAACTTAATTGCCAGAGCGTTCAAGAATAATAACCTATCACGCCTTTCTGGCGTTGATATGCGCATATTACTTAATCCCATGCCAAATCGTAAGTCTTTTGTGTCGCGGAAACTCGGCTCAATTGTCCACCGCTTTCCGTAGTAATCGATCGAGTCTTTGGGCTTCACTGTCGAATCGCTTATGGCCAGACACCATGATTCTTTCATACCCTTGGCCTGCACGCAGACGACCGCGCCAATCGGGGACCGTGCACCTGTTACGGTTGCATCCCGCAGCTTTCTCGATCGCCCGTCCTTGCCAACCCAATCGGCGGCGGGTCGAGTCTCACCATCCGCCGCAGTGACATGGATGTTGCCCCGAAAACGGATGATGAACTCAAACCCCAATTCCTTCAGGAATTCAAAGAGCTTATGATCGCCGAACCCTCGATCGGCCAAAATGGTGACCTTCACTCCCTGTGGTAAAATCTGAGAGAGCCGCACCAGACAGGCGTCCTCAAACTTGTTCCTCATACCCTTTAACTCGTCTTTCCAGACCGACAGCCAGAGCACCGGTGTGGCTCTGCCGTGAGTGGTCACGACGCTCAGCACCAGCGTCGTCTGACCGTCGGCATCAAAATCCGTCCAGTCCATCGCGACGACTATCTCCTTGCGATCACCCACCACACTCGGCACCCAATACGCAAAGTAATCCCAAACAACAAACTTCTCGTTGTTCAGCAGGCGGTCAACCTGTTTCGTCGCATGTTTGGTGTTAAGACCACGAGCCTGCGCCAAGGATTGGCCAATTATCGCCACGGCAAGCGACGATCCAGTAATGACACCAAGCGCTGCATTGGCAATTGATTTAAGCCTCTTTTCATGAACACTCCCCTCGAACAGTTCATCAATATGATCGTAGACTATCGAGTGCCAGCCACCAAATCTTGCATGTTCCATTTCTATACCAACATCGCCTTGGGTTGTGCATGAACATTACCTTACCTATCTGCGCGACCTAGATCCAGAAAAAAATGAGGGGAGTCATGAGGACACAGCTTGCCCATATCTACGGCGAACATAGCTGGCAGACCTTCATCAGCAACAGCGGCGTCATTCAGTATTTTGGCAGCCGCGACAAGATGACGGCGGAATACTTTTCCGCGCTGTGCGGCGTCACCACCATTGAGGTTCACAACTTCTCTTGGGCGGTCGGCAAGGTCATTGGCTACGCCACCAGCTTTACCCATTCACAAGGCGGCGGTTCCTCCACCACCAGCACGTCCGACAGCACGAGTTGGACGCGCACCAGCGGCACCAGCGAAGCGCAACGGCAACTCGCCTATCCCGATGAACTCATGGTTCTGAAGGGCAATCAACAGGTCATCTTCGTCGAGAATCTCGATCCGATCATGGCGGAAAAGGTGCTTTGGTACAAAGACGAGGGCTTGCGCTCGCTCGGCGTTGATTTACAAGCCGCCACTCCATCATTAGGGACACTTTACGGCGGTTCCAGTTTTCTAGGCAGTTCCGGATTGCTAGGCGCTTTCGGAAAGGGGCGATCCAATCCCACACCTACTCCGCAGACGGTAACGCCGCCTACACCTGCCGCGCAGACGCAACCGAAAGCCGAGCGGACAGCAACGCCGCCGCCCATTGCTCGACAATACAGGCGAGAGGAAGTCAGACCGCCCCAGCCCACCCCATCCCCTACAAAAACCTCCAACGATCACCATCATTATAATGATACTGATTATTATGATGATGTTTGAACATCACGAATAAGGCGTCAAATACTGCCGCTTTCTCCCAATCGTGTCCATCATGTCTGTCTCATTTGCTTTTGATTACCATGGAAATTGCTCCCTCCGCGTTCGTGATCGTACCCCTGACTGCGATCTTCGGCAAAGCTAAGCGTGCGGGAACTTCCTTGCTTGCTCCTTTTCCGAGGAATTAACCGATAGGTCGCGATGACTGCCTACCGTGATCGGTCGATGTCGTCGCGGCTGAAACTCCGTTCCATCTGCGCCATGAACCGCTGGCTGCGTTCGTCAAGTTCCGGTTTCTTCTCAGACTCCGGCTTGGGTTGGGACGGCTCGTCAGCGCCGCGCGTGTCATCTTCGCCCCGCTCTCTGGCCGAAGCCTGCTCCTTGCCTGCAAAATCTGGTTTCAATTCTTCATAATTGCGAGACTGACGACCGTGATACTCAAAAGAACTGTGGGCTTGCGTTGGCTCTGGCTCTCTCATCTGTTTCTGCGCGGGTTCTTCCTGCCTTTGGCCTTGCCCGGTCTTCTCCGTGCGCATTTTTACGAGAGCTTCGTTGTCCTCGCGATCCAGTTGGTAATTAGCTTCCCACCCTTTCACGCGGTCGTCTCTGGTCAACTCCTCAAACCGCGCCTTTCTGGCGCTGATTTCCTTATCAAGGGAGTCTACTGACCAGCCCGTCCCCTCATTGCCCTTCTGCGACATCGCCCCTACTCGCGTCGTGGTCTCACCACAATAATACGCAAAGCGGCACGGTTTGTCCGTTCAGGAATGCGGCGGCGCGTTCGGAGTCGGGCGGTCGGCGGGGCCAAGTATTTTTTCAAGTTGCCGCAACGACGAAACAATGGCTGGATTGTTATAAAGCAAGGCATTGGCCTTGTGATGCGCGTCCACAACTTCCGTCACCAAACTGAATAAACACTCATCAAGCATGTCAACCATACGGTTGGCGCGATAGTCAGACTTTTTAAGCGTTTCGAGTTCAGCGGTTAACGTGATGATTTGTGATTTCAGCGCGATTATTTCTTGTTCGTAATTCATATAACCTCCCGGTTAATGGGGATTATTCTATAACAATTCATGAATCAATGCCATTTATTCTTAACGCCCGCCCCGACTCTAAACGGCCTAACGCGAGCGGTCGCTCCTGTCTCTATCGTCGCGAGTAAAGTTGCGCTCCAGCATCTCTATGAACCGCCGTGTGCGTTCGTCCATTTCCGGTTCCGGCTTCTTCTCTGACTCCGGCTGGATCACCTCGGCCTTCTTCTCGACTGGCTGCGCGGGCGCGGCCTTGGGCTGTGCCAGCGGGGCGGCGGCGGGCTTCTGGACGGACGGCGCGGGGATGGGTGCTGGCGTCGCCTTCGGCTGCACCTGTGGCGCTGGGGCTGGCTTCTGAATGGGTGGCGCTACGGTAGGGGCGGGCGTTGCCCTCGGCTGCTGCTGGGGCGCTGGCGGCGTCGGAGAGCCAAGCGGGCGGCTCTGCGGCGGCTTCGGCTGGATCGCCTCGGCTTTCCTCTCGGCCTGCTGCGCTGGCGTAGCTGGGGCGCGAGGGTCAACAGTCGGCGTTGTAGATCGCCACGGCTCCGGCGCGGCCTTGGGCTGCGCCAGCGGGGCGGCGGCGGGCTTCTGGACGGGTGGCGCTACGGTAGGGGCGGGCGTCGCTTTCGGCTGCACCTGTGGCGCTGCAACGGGTTGCCGACGCTCGGCGGCTTGCTGGCGCTTCTGTTCCTCCTGTTCTCGCTGTTGCTGGATCGCCTCGGCCTTCTTCTCGACGGGCTGGGGCGCGGCCTTCGCCTTCGCCGCTTCCTGCTCCTGCTGCTGGCGGCGGATAATCTGCCACGGGGTTTCTTGCCGCTCGGCCTTCGCCGCGATCTGCTCCGGCTTCGGCTGGATCGCCTCGGCCTTCTGTTGGTCGTCGCGCCGATCGGCGGCTTGCTCGGCGCGGCGGGCGTCCTCGCCGTGGGTCGCGTGGCTGGTCTGGCGGCGAGTGGTCACGGGGTCGGGGCGACGTTCCGGCGCGGGTGTCGCCTCCGGCTCCTGCTTCGGCTGCTTGTCGGGCGGCGGGGGGTGGTGCGGCGCTCGCGCGGGGTCTGTGACCTGCGCGGCGGCGCGGTCGTATTCCTTGACCTTCGCCGCTTCCTGCGCTTGCTGCTGCCGTGCTGCCTCGGCCTTCTGTTCGACGGCTACCGCTGCCGCTTGCTGGCGCTGCTGGCGTGCTGCCGCGACCATTGCCGAGATTGCTTGCCGTGCGTCTTGATGCTGGGCGGCTTCTGCCTTCCTCTGCTCGGCATCCTGTTCACGCTGCGCCCAATCTCTCGCCTTCTTGGTTTCCGCTGCCGCTTTCCGTTCGGCGGCGGCCTTCGCTTCCTGCTGGCGCTGCTGTTGCGCGGCGGCGTCCCTTGCTGCCTTTCCGACGCGGTTCATAGCCTCGTTGCGGCGCTCCTGTTGCCGCTGCTGCCGCTCCTCTGCCCTTGTTGCCTCGGCCTTCTGATAGGCGGCGGCTTTCTCCGCTCGCTCCCGCCGCTCCTGCCGCTGGCGTTCCTCCACCCATTCCGGCGCGGGCGTGGCGGCGTGGCGCTCTGCCGCTCGCTTGGCAGCTTCCTGCTTTGCGGCTTCGGCGGCGGCAAGTAGCTGGTCGGTGCGTATCTGCTGCCGCTGCCGCGCTTCGGCTTCTGTATCAAAGGCAATCGAGGCGCGGCGCTCGTCATGCCGTCCTAATTGCTGCGCCAGTTCGGCATTATCTTGGGCAACTTCAATCGAGGTAAACACCTTCACATTATCGCGGTGACGGGTCAACGCGACATAGGCGGCTGCGTCTTTCCAATGGATGGTATGAAGTAAAGCGGCCTCATCCGTTGTATCGCCTTGCCCCTTATGAATTGTTGAGGCGTAGCCGTGGCGGAAGCCTTTGACTTCTGCGGCGTCAAAGGTCAATTGACGTTTCCGCCCGTCAACGCTCAATGTTATTTGCGTTCCGTCAATCTCTGTGATCGTTCCGACTGTCCCGTTGTTAATACCTTTGCGGGCGTCGGTCGTGTTGAAAATCAGGCGGTCACCTTTGGCAAACAACAGCTTGCCGTCATTGGTCGAAAATTCATGATCCGCGCCAAGCTCGCCGCGTTCCTTGCGAACGACGCGAAGCCTTGCATTAATATCTAAAACAAGATCATTCGTATAAGCAAAAACAAGGCGGCTTTTTTCCGGCCTTTCCGCCGTGTCCTTTTTCCACTGCTCAACAAGTGCGTCTATCGCTTCGCTCTGGTGGTTGCTGCGATTTATGCAACCAAGTTTGTCTAAGGCTTCCACCCCTTCGGCAAACTCGCTACGCGATAGCATTTCAGAAATGGCTTTATGTTCGGCGTCATTTTGCCGCGTGACAAAGGAAAGCGTAGCGGCTCCGAATTTCTCCCGTAAGGCGGTGAACAGTCCTCCGCGCTCGATGCTATCAAGCTGGCGGTCGTCACCGACAAGAATAACTTTCGCCCCTACGGCTGCGGCGTGTTTGAGCAATTCAGAAAGAAGCCGCGTCCCTACCATTGCGGCTTCGTCAACCATCAAGACCGTTTGCGCGTTGATGTGCTCCTTGCCTCTGTTTAAGTCCCATATGATTTTGTGAATTGTCTTGGCTTCGGTAAAACCGTCGCTTTCCATCTTCTCGACGACTCGTCGGGTCGGCGCGAGTCCGATAACGCGGCGTCCGTCCGCTGCATAAGCGACGCGGATCGCGTCCATTGTGTAGCTTTTGCCTGTCCCTGCCTTACCGTCGATGATCGCCAGCCCTTCGGCTCCGGTCGCGTGGTCGAAGGCGCGGCGCTGCTCGTCGCGCATGGTCGGGCACTTCGCCAGCGCGGCGGCGGCGGCTCTCTGGCTGACGTGATGCCGCCTGTTGCCGACAAGGGCGGCAGCGCGTTCAAGTGCTTCATGTTCGGACTGGCGGACGGTCTGCGTAGTGAAGCGGTCAAGCTTCTTGCCGCTCTCTCGGTCATACAAAGGCACGATGTCGGGACGTGAAATAATTTGTCTTTTCAGGTCGGCGGCAACTTCGGCGTTGGCTTCCTTTCTCAAAGCTCGATCAAGTTCTTTTTCTGTAAATGTCGATTGCCTCTGTGTCATTAGCTCAAGAATAGCGGCGGCGTCGCGCTTCTCGATTGCATCGGCAAACTGGCTACGCTTTTCACGGTTCAGACATTGCACATTGCCGTGAGCGCGTTCCCACTCCAAAGCCCAAGCCTGCAACTTTTTCTTTGAATAACTATCGCTGAAAGTCCGCTTTGTCTCTGGATTGATCCGGCTGGCGATAATGTGCAAGTGGGCGTGTTTCGTGTCGTTATGCGCTACAAACAAAGCGCGGGCGTTTTCCATGCCAAGGGCGGCTAAGGCTTCCTTTGCCGCCTGCTCCATTTCTTCGCGGGTCGGGGTTTCTCCGGTTCGCCATGACAGGACAAGGTGCAAGGCGTCCTTGTCGCATTTCCTCGTTTTGCTGCTCTGGTTAAGGGCGGCAAACTCCATCTCTCGGCGAGCCAGGTCTGCCGTGTCGCGGTCGTTCGGCGTCCAGCCGAAGCCCTGCCCGCTGATCCATGCGACGCGGCTTTCATTGTCGTTGACGGCAGGGCGGGTCTTTCCGGTGTCACGGTCGCGGCCTTCGCCCATGACGTACCGGAAGCAACCCGACAAGCCCGCCCCTGTGATTGCCTTCGGGATCATTCGTAAAGCCTCGCCACCACCTCACGCCAGAGGCGCAAGGCGTTGCTCAACTCCTGCGGGTCAATTTGCTCGGTAGTGTTGGCGCGTCGCGCAAGCTGGTTAAGGTTGTTGCCTATCGCTCCGAGTTCGTAAATCCCCCGCTCCGTCAGAGGGCTTCGCACGTTCAATTGAAAGTCCAAAAGGGCCGCGCGGGCATAGTCAGAAAGCCGCACCCCTGCCGCTGCGGCCCGCTTGTCCAGTTCGGCGCGTTGGCTCGGCGTCACTTGCTACCTCTCTAAAATCTTCCTTCAGACCCTACCTCACAAGGGCTAACGGTTGGTAAATTTTGCGGCACCGCTGACGCGGGGAGGGGGTTCTAGGAAAGAGAAGGATTGAAGGAAGGGGGGCTATCCCCCTCGATCCCTGTCAAACAGGGGGCGGCAAAGGGCGGCAGGGCAAAGAAACCCGGCTCTTCCTGGATTCCGGGGTGTTGTCAATCGTCGCCCGGCTGCGGCAATAGGACTCAGGTGCGTTAGGGGGACGGCCATTGCGCCTACGCTCTTTGGTTGATTCGATAGGGGCGTCGTCCATCGCCGGGTTCCACCACCATGCTTGCTCTCGACCTGATCAATTTGGCGTCTTTGATTGATGATGCGAAATGCTTTGAGCTGATCCGTCAGCATCGCTGGCCAGATGGTGTGCGTTGCGTCAAATGCAGTGGTGCCTCAGTTGTCCGCCACGGCCACGATGATACTCAACATCATCGGCAGCGCTACCGGTGCAAAGCCTGCGATGCTCGCTTTGATGATCTGACCGGCACCGTTCTTGCGGGACACCATCAGCCACTGCGGGTCTGGGTTCTGTGCTTGTACTTCATGGGGCTGAACCTATCCAACTGCCAGATCGCCAAAGAGTTGGGCCTGAACGAAGATGACGCCCACGTCATGGCGACACATCTGCGCGAGGGACTGGTCGCCAAGGTTCCGGACGTCGTGCTCGATGGTGAGGTCGAGGCCGACGAGGTCTACGTTATCGCCGGACACAAAGGAAACCCCGAAGCCGTCAAAAAAAAGGCCGCGAAGGACGCTGCCGCCGGCTCAAGGGTGCGCCGGGACGAGGCACTTTGGAGAAAGAAAAACCGCCGATCCTCGGTTTGATCCAGCGAGGTGGACAAGTCGTTCTTCATATGCTGGAAAACGTCCAGCAAGTGACGATCAAGCCGATCATCGAAAAGTTTGTTGCCAAAGGGACCCTGATTTATACGGACGAGTACAACATCTATGAGCGGCTTCCGGTATGGGGCTACCAACATAATACCGTTTGCCACGCCCG
>Ga0302186_10001797_pt1 | contig 17234 bp, 18 predicted proteins | sample II_Bog_E1_2_FD_198782 | JGI IMG/M metagenome (GOLD analysis project Ga0302186, IMG submission 198782) | Peat permafrost microbial communities from Stordalen Mire near Abisko, Sweden - II_Bog_E1_1 | ecosystem: Environmental > Terrestrial > Soil > Wetlands > Peat | place: Sweden: Abisko...
ACCATAAAAAAACTATTTTTGACTTAGTTCTATGCATATATTTAAAAATGTCAATATGTAAATATAAAAAAGAAAAAAAAAAAGATTAATTTTAAAAATAAAAGTAAAATCTTAAAAAAATAAAAAAAACTGAAAAATAAAAGCAAAACTGAAAAAAAGAAGAAAAAAACTTAAAAAAAACAGAAAAACATAAAAAAAAGAGAAAAACTTTAAAAAAGAAGAAAAAACTTAAATAATAAAGTTTTTGCGTTTATGGCTTTATTTTTAGTTCTTAATTTTACAAATAATTTTCCTTTGAAATTCTTTTTACTATTAAATTATAAATCCCGCATCATTTTCTAGATGCATCTTGAGCTCAGCAAAGCGTCAATTTTGCTTCTTTCCTCTACTGTCAAATCCAAACTGCCCAGCACTGGAATCAAATTTTTGCAGGTGGTCCTGATCGTGTTTTCAGCAATGTTGCTGACTTTGGCAATGTCCACCAAAGTGATTTTATGCCCTTCGCAATTGGTGATAATATACAAAGCCACACTAGCAATGTTTCTTGGGTTCCTTCCTTCAAAAGTTCCTCTATTCTCCAATTTCTCAGCGAATTTCTTTCCTTTCTCCACAATCAACAAGGGTAAATTCATAGTGCCACCGAAATTGCTTACGAAAACCGAAGGCTTAGTCAATGAAAGCATCGTTGGGTCTTCCTTCTTCATTTTCAACAGGGTTTTCCTAATCTCCGCCTTGCTTTGTCCTGTCACATTTTCCAATTGCTCCAAGGAAACAGGACTGTTCTCACTCTTTGATGCCCAAAAAAGCAATGTAGAAATAATTTTATCCAGATTTTTCCCTTGGAACTTCTTATTCATCAACAATTTTTCGAATTTCTCCGATGCTGCTGAAATTATCTTCTGCTCCAGCTTCAAAGCATATGCCCAATCCTTTATCTTCCTCATTCCTTGGCTATGTTTTTTATCCTCTGAACTAATTGTCTTTTCAGCATAAGTCTTTTTGCCAGTCTTGTTATCAATTCTTGTCCCAAGATCTCCAGAGGTCATATTTTCATTGTAAACACCTCCAGCTCTACGAGGGTCACTTCCATTCCCCCCCTCACTGAAAATACGATATTCAGCTGTTTGGTCGATGAACCGACTCTCGGATATCAAACCACAACATTCACAAACCACAATACCTTGTTGATAGTCGTAACGCATTGAGGAATCGTTGTGACAATTGCTACAAATGATGTCGAAACGACGAATTAGGTCGTTCGGGACTTGGTCGGGTTTAGACATCATTTTTTTTTTATTAAGAATGTTCGAAAATTATTAATCTAGGGAAAAATTTGGAATTTGTATTTAATTTCGAAAAATTGGGGCAAAAAGAAGTAGCAATTTATAAAAGAATTATACATATTTTTTGAAAAATAGCAAAAATATGAAAAGTTTGTCAAAAAAAGGAAAAATAACAAAAAGAAGTTGTTGTTTTTTTAATTTTTATTTTTTAAATCTCCTGTTTAAGGCTCTTGAAAATTTTAAATCGTGCATAAGGCTCAAAGCTAATGCATTGGGCTCTTTCGGTGGATCCGGATCCTGTCTAGTTGAAGCCAAATTCAAATTAGCAATCAGCAACAAGGCAAATAAGAGAAGAAGAATCGATCCAAAGAACATCCAAATCAAATATTTTGACCTTAAAATCGTATAAAACCAAGAAAATTCTTGAAAATAAATGCATTTTTTCTCCAGAATAAAAGAATATCTTTTATATCCTTTCACATCCACATTGACATAAGTTAGAAAACTGCCATTTTGAAAGCAATGGAAATCTATTTCGAAATAATTCTTATTTTTTTGCGCATCTAATTTGATTTCTTGTTCAGAAGGCGTTGCCTTTCCAATGGTTTCATTATTTGAAAAGACTGAGCTTTTCAACGTATAATGTGCATCTTTGATGATGTTTTTCGCTATCAAATAAATGAAATACCTTGAGACATTTTTTTCTATTGTCAAATAAAATGTATTATTCGGCATATCATCTGTCACAATGTCTCCTTCTAATAAACTTGAATTTGGCTGTTTTGAGTAAACGTTCAGCTCGAAATTAGGGGGATAACATTCCTCGATAAATGTAAAATTATTACAATAATCATTAGAATTTTGATTAGAATTCGATTCTTTCAATGGAATCAACACATTCATCGTAGTATTGCCATAATCAAGACAATTCATGTGAATAAGTATTGGAATAGGTTTCTTTTTAATCAAAGTGAGGTTTTTGAAAGAATCGTGATTTATTATGTTGGCTTCCAGAAATGATGATGTGTTGAGAGATATTGATGGGGGATCCACTGATTGTTTAGTGATGTTCGGGTTGTGATCATTTAAAGTCATATTTACGATTAAATTGTTCGTTTCGGCATCTATGTAAGAAATTATTTTGGGGTTTATTTTATTTAGTTGGTTTTTGGAAGTGGAAATATTGAAATATGTAGATTTATTCGAAATGTTGAAGCCACGTTTTTCATATTTACTAGTAGAACCCGTTGAGTTGAACGAACTCTCACAAATTTTCAGCCATTCGACAAAAAACTAATAATAAATAATATATCGAAATAAAATTATATAATGGGTAAATTTACAGGATTGAAAGGATTATATTCATTTTGAGGAACAAAATGTAGCCGAATTTTTGAAAGTCCGCTTTTGATACAGGTGAAATTTATGTTAAAAAGGGCATCTTCATTTGGGGTTAAGTTAAAGGAAGCGTTTGGATTAGGGATTATGATAGTTCCTTTTGAAAAATTTCCAGTTATTTCATTTCTCACTAAATCAGCCAAAGAATTTCCTATGTAATTTGGATTCGATTTATTGAGGTATTGTGAAAAATTGCCTGCTGCATTTGTTAAATTTTCAAACAGAATCTTATTAATATTCTGGTTTTGGAGGTCATTAGTTCCATTTAAATTATTAGAATTCGAGGAATTTGCAAGAGCAGCTAATTGTTTGATATCATCCTTTAATTTCCCGTTTTCTCTTGATACTTTCATCAATAACAAATTTAGAGAATTCAACATATTTTCTAAATTTTTAATTCTTCTTTCCTTCTCCATACTTGTGATATTTTCATAAAGCAAGGTTTTCTTTATAACATCAGTATTTGGTTTTTCACCCAACATCAGATTCATCAAAATGTTATTAAGTTTCATCACAAGCCCATTTTGAATTATTGTGCCATTGTCCAAACCGATCACCGACTGTAAATATTCAGGAGAGGTATTATCAATGAAATATTTCTCTTCTGAATGAAAATTTGGTTGAGTCGGGGTTGCGTCGTTTTTGGTGTTATCAACAAAATCATCCTCAAATTGCAAAAATGACAATTTGGGGGTTTTGAAATCAAACTGATGAGAAATTGTCAAATTTAGATTTAAAATCGAAGGATCTTCAACTTCGAAATAGAGAGGTTTGAAAAATATTATCGGATATGGGTATTTATTAAGATTTGGCGTATATGAAATGTAAAATTTGACAATATCTTTATCTCCCAATAAAATGTATCTATCTATCAAATAATTTAAATTATTTAAGCATATTATATTTTAATACTTAGGTTCTGCTTAATGATTTCACCATTTGTGCAAAGTTCATTAGAAGCGTCAGGCTCATTAGTTTCAGTTTTATTGCTCGAATATTTCACTAAAATGTTTTAAGTAAAAAAAACAAACTAATGAAAAAAAAAATAAAACTGTTTAATCCATATATTTTGTTTCCACACGTTTTATTCAAAGTGAAATGCAAAGCATTGCCTTTCTGTTATATTTTTAGTGAGTTCAAATAAAAACTCTAAAAACTTCAAAAGAAAATGTCAAATTAACGATCGTCCATCCTGCACTTTTGCAAAAATAACTCAAAACCAAGTTACTATGATCTTTCCCGAATATAGATCCATTAACATTTACAATGGACTCATTCATCACAATGATGTTCTAAAAAAAATACATAAAAAATTCTAAGTTAGAAATTTACAAAAGATTTTATCGGCTTTGTTGAATTTTTGCTCTTATTTATGGAAATTTCTATTTGATCGTTTTCGTCATTTCTAATGAGAATTTGATTTTCTAAGGAAAAACTTAGACATTTATTTTATTTAATTAATAATTTTTTTACTCATGGGTGTTAATTTCATTTCGGTTCATGTTCCCTTGAAGATGACGCTTTGTGAGTGAATAAACGAGGCAAAAATCCAAAATAAAAAACAAACTAGACTTCATTTTTTTTACAAAATTATTAATTTGATCTGGACAATCGATAAATTAAAAATACAGAATAATTTATTTTAAATCAAAATTTGATTTCAATCCAAAGCATTGTTAATTCTTTCATTCAATTCCTCCAATACTTTTTGCTTTGCTATCAATTCTTGAAATTCTAATTTCGACAAAGCGAATTGATCTGTCATGTTTTCTTTAAACGAAAATCCATTGCTCATAGTTCTCAATTCTCTAAAAAAAATTTAAGTTTTCTAATTTTCTAATTTCATATTAAAAACCTTGACTGTTTTTTAAAGCTTTGCAAATGATAACTAAATTTTTCTTCTATTTCCTCAAATTTTTGCTTCATTTTTTTTCTGGTTTTATCCATTTTTTCATTTTTGATCCTTTTGGAAATGAATAACAATTTGGCAAGCAATGACAGGACAAATGCTGCTTCTTTAGTGACACCTTCTCTTTTTTGCATTCGGATCATTATATTCATCACTTTCATTTCAGCATCATTCATATTTAGAAAATCTGTAACCAGAAAAACGATCAAAGAAATCACCACAATCCCTAATATGCACACTACAAACATTATCACCCTTCCAGGAATAGATTTTGGGTAAAAATCTCCATAACCCACAGTTGTCATTGTGACCATTGTGCACCAAAATGCATTCAGATAATTCGTAATACTTACAGAAACCCCCGGCTCCAATTCTAAAGCTCTAAAAAAAATAATTTTAGGTAAAAAGAAATAAATAAAAAAATTCGAAAATTCGAAATATAAGAAAAAATAAAAAAAAACGAGAAAAAAAATTGAAAAAATTGAAGAAAAAGTGAGAAAATTAAATCTAATAAAATGAATCAGTCAAATGAAATTTTACTTTTCAGCAGTTTTTACTGCATGCCCAAAAACCAAAATTACCACGCTCAACGTGACAACAATGAAAATAAACATGTGTCTTTTCATCGTGCAACGCAAAATAAATAACAAACCGCATTTAACTTCAAACATTCTGCTAAAAGGGGATTTAAATAAATTTTTTAAGTTTCTTCTCTCATAAACACAACTATAAATTACCATATTCTGGAAGATCTGTCGTCTCCGAACTCAAATATGCCAAAAAAAACGCGGCTCAGCAAGATGATTCTCAATAAAGTATAAATCGACAACCCAAAATTCCATCTCCAAAGGACATCCTTTCCAGTAATGAAGTCTTCTAACTCCAATTCATCATCTATGAAATATGTTATTTTTTTTAGAGAGTCAAGATTTATACACCCTCCTCTTTAATAAATAAGAGTACCCCACCCTCCATCCTTTTTTTAAAAAAATAAAAATTAACATATTAAAAACGGCATAGGACAAGGAGCATTTATTAGGAATTCCATGAGGAAACGCCTCATCAAACCAGAAGTATAGAAAGTTTTTGAGGAAAAAATTAAATGCTGTTCTTTCATTAATTCGAGTTTCACTTTGTAGTAGACAGCAGTCGTGATGTCTATATTAACGAATTTTGATGAAGTAGAGGAAAAAACAATTTACTCAACAAAATTGTCGAAATGAAAGAGAGCCATGTCAAATATTTAACTCTATAAATTGAATCATGAAATATTTCGTCGTCATAATTTGGGTAGGGAATGTTGCACTGCACTTACAAATGAAAGTGAAAAAATAATATATCAGTTTTACAAACATCACTCCAGAAAAAATCCCAACAGAAGAGAAAATCAATAATGCCCAATCCAATTGTTTTAGTCTCCCTGAAAGAAATTTTGTTTTTTCCCCATCTTCGAATTTCACCTCCGATAATTTCAAAGTCATTCTGAAAAAACAAAAAATTTTCTTTCGTTTTTTGTTTTAAAAAAGATCAACCTCTTACTTAAAAGGATATCTTGCGGGTTTTTGATATCAGAAGCTAGTTGAGGTGGATGAATTTTCGTAATTTCGAAATGGATATGCTTATCAGGACTATTCATCAGGTTGATGTTTTTTATAAAATTTATAAAAAATTCAAAAAAATTGGTTTTATATTATTTTTTATACGAAAAAATATAAAAAAAAAACATAAAAAATAATCCTGCTAAATTTTCTTTCACCAGAAATTAGAAAAAAAATGCTTGTATAAAAAAGGTTCATTTTTTATAACTTTAATTTTTTTATTATTTCTGCCAAATGAACGATAATAACAAATCGACTTATTCAAGTCAGACGAACCGTGAGAACTTTTTTTTATCGCAAGTCCACATTTCAAAGAAACAAAATGATAAGTTTTGCACCCCACAAATCGCCAAAACTCAACATTTCCTGAAAAATTTCGTTTCTTTTAAAACTATTGAAGATGAAAGTCTGAAAATTATAGAAAGAAAAAACAGAATTCTGAAGAAAAGAAATTTATTAGAAGACGAACAGTTAAAAACGCACTCCCCAACATTAAGTTTCCAGAAAAAACACGGTTGTTTGAGCAGTTTTGATCTTTCGGAGATAAAACCAGAAAAAATAGAGAAAAATGATGGAAAACATAGAAAAATTCAGGAAAACATGGCACAAAACGTTATAGTTAAATATTTGAATTTTAAGACTCCGAAGAATTTGAATTTAGCTGAAAATAATGAAACTTTAAGTGCCAAGCTTTATAATTTCGATAAAAACCTTTCATTTCGAAAGATTTTGAAAAACAATGTCCAAAAATGGAAAAAAGAGCATCAACTTTATATAATCAAAGGTCTTTTAAAGAAGAAGGCGAAGCCAATGATAATTCATGATGAAGAGTCCCAAAAAACGGAACTTTTTTTAAAAAAAATTGATTTTTCTGGCAATTTACTAAAAAACACTGACAATTTCATGAGAAGAAACAGAAATTCCATAGAAAAACACAAATTATTAAGGAAAACAAAAATCACGATAGATCAACCTGCTTCTTTTAATTTCAAAGGACAAATAATTCCTTTAAATTTGTCAAGAAGCCCTAACGAGGAAATATTGATAAAATTGGCAATAAAAACCAATAAAAAACCGGAAAAATTGAAGAGCTTTCTACCTAAACTCACATTTAAAGCAAATAACAAGAAATCGGAAGAAAATGTTTTGGAAGGAATTTTGAGCATTAATTGAAAACTTATGTAAAAAAATCATAGCAAAAACAAGCATATATATATTGTCTCCCCCCAAAAAATTTATTATTTTGTCATTAAAAACAGATGATATAAATTTGCTAATTATATTTGTGTTACATACAAAAAAATCAAATTATGTAATATTTCCATATAAAAATTAAAAAGACATAAAATTTGTTTTTCTCTGAACAATTATTACTTTTTATCAAAATTATTTCTTTATTAAAAGGTTTTCAAAATGAGTACCTCAAAAAGCCGAATATTATTAAAAAAGCAGCAAAAGTGTGCAAGGAAAAACTCCCAAGAAATCCTTGAAATAATCAGCAACACCAGATTTTCCAAAGAGGAAATCCGTGATTTCGAGCAAAAGTTTTTTCTTAAAAATTTCCCAATTTCACACATTTTCTACCATTAGATTTAACAAAGTTTCCAATAATCAAACCAATCTTGATAAAGATCAGTTTAGAATCCATATGGGGATCTTAGGAATGGATTCAGCATATTTTTTATCAGACCGCATATTCGCTATGTTAGATGAAGACAGCGATGATAAGGCTTGATAATAAATTTTAAACTCATAAGAAAATCAATAAAAGGTTAATTTCGAACAGTTTATAAAATATCTCGATTTATTGATTAACGGGGATCAAAATGAAAAAAATCAATGGACCTTTAAACTAATTGACTTTAAAAAAAAAGGCTCTTTTGATTATAATGATTTCCAAAACTTAATTAACCTTATGGTAGGCACATGGCTTTTTATGACGGGCAATCAAATGAGTTTAGGAAACATTTTTTAATAAAATTTGAGAATTTTTTTTTATTTTAAGATGAAAAATTCCAAAAAAATGTCGAAAAAATGACACGGATCATCTTCACAAAGATGGACATCCAAAAAAAAGGCATAGTCACGTTAACAGATTTCCAATTTTCCCTTCAGCAGAACCCCAATTTGTTAGAAGTTTATGATATTCTAAACAATGGAATCACTGAAACATTCGAAAATCATGTGGAAACAGTCAATCAAAAGAAATTATTCAAAATTTCGCATATCATCGATCTTCTAATTCTTGAAATTCATAAAAATTCATTAGTTTTGTCAAATCTCACAAAAGAAAAAATTTCGATGAATTCGATTTCAAAGGATTTGATTTCGAGAGATTTTCCTAACAGTCATGAAAATTTCAATGAAATGAAAAAACAATCAAACGGGTTTCAACCATCAATTTCTTCTCAAATCGTACCAATTCTTCTGGATTCGGATGAAGAGAGCTTTGGCCTTCAGAAAGTGATCTCTCCAACTCATAGATCGAGAACCATGCAAAAGACTGAGAATGTATCCATCATTTTGGGTCATTGCTATAAATATATATATATAATAGAATTCATTAATAATTTAGGCACAGAGCAAGAAAATAAAAAAGAAAGATGTTTGGATGACAATGTTATAAACACTTATAATTCAATAAGTTTCCATCAAAAAAAATTCAATAGTTTAGGAAACTCGACTTTGGAAATAAAAAAATTCGATAGTATTAATGGAGGTTGAAATAATTTATGGAAAAATCAATTTATGAAATTTTTTTTTCTGGGATAAATATAGAAAAAATCGATTTTTTCGAAATTGTGAAAGAATGCAGAGAGACAAATAATGGCATTTTGGGAAAGTTGAAAGAAATAAAGATGTTGGCAGAAATCAATTCCGATATAAAAAATTCCAAAGTTTTGGAAAGTTACCAGTAAAAGAAAAGAAAAAAGTCATGAATTAAAAATTGATTTTAGAAAAAAAACACAAGAGCTTCTGCTCCAGCAAAAAATCAAAAAGACGGCTCAGAATATTAAAGCTCATAACAACAACAACAATAATAACAAAAAAAAGATGGTGTTTTTGGGAAACGAAAAATGGAATTTTGTATTTGATAATAAATGAGAAAAAAAATTAATTTATTCATTTCCATTCATCAAGGTGTTAAATATGATGTTGGGTATTCAAAATGCAGTTCATGGCGTTTTCCTTCTTGATGATTATGTTCTAAATGAAGATGATTTTAAATTGTCATATTCCTTTGAAATAATCCCAAGGTTTTTCTTTAAAATTTATAATTAAATCTTCTAAATTTATCATATAATTTTCAAGAAAAACTTTAATGTCAAAAAATTTGTCTCTATGCTATAATTTTATTGATTATGCACCTTATGTTTTCTTCATTCTGAGAAAAAAGAACCACATAAGCAATGAAGAATATCTTTGCTCAATAGGAGTTGATCATTTCGTTTCAGATTTGATCCAAGGGAAGGTCACCACTTTATCTGAATTGATTTCTTCTGGGAAGAGTGGCTGTTTTTTTTATTATACAGCGGATGGCAAATACACATTGAAGACTATCCATAAGAAAGAATATGTTTTTTTCAGCAAAATGCTCAAAAAATATTACGATTATGTCATAACGAACCCTTCTTCATTTTTGACAAAGTTTATTTGTTTTTTTGATAATTTGTCGTGTGCTAAAAATTTTCAATAAGAATTTATGGATTACACAAAATAACATTTAAAAATAAGGAGATTTATTTCATTGTGATGGAAAATATTTTAAACACTGATAAGGAAATTCATAAAACCTATGATCTGAAGGGGTCCTTATATAAAAGAGAGACTGATGGGTTATTTTCTTTGATAAAAGCTTGATTTGATTTTTGTTTTTAAAGGAAAGAAGTGGACACCCCCCAAAAGGATAAAAACGCACTTGCGAACAACTTTAAAATTAGGCTTGAAAAGGAAAAATCACAAGAGATAAGATTACAAATCGAGAAGGATTGCGAGTTTTTGAACAAAAACGTGATCATTGATTATAGTTTTTTGGTTGGGGTTCATGTGAAAAAATTAGAAAACGAAGAACCTTTGATTGAAAATTACCAAACAGTTAAATCACTGATATTTGAAAACAACATGGAAATTCCGGCAATGGTATGAAAAGATGCTTTTAAAAAAATTCATTGGGTATTTTTATTAGAATAACTATAGAGTTGTTCATTCATTTGACAACTCTCTCATCTATTATTTTGGAATCATAGATTTTTTCACTAGTTTTGAGTAAAAAAAAGTCATTGCTATTTTATTATAAAGTTGATTTTTTTTTTTCAAGCCTTATTAAAAAAGGAGAATATTTCGTTAAGAAATTGATCTATGGACCAACGATTTCTGCATTGCCTCCAAAAAATTACGCCGAAAGATTTAAAACTTTTCTATTCGAGTTGTTAAAAGAAAATTAAAAAGAGGTGATTGAATAAATTTCCTTTGATAAAACTTTTTATTTATATACTAAAACTATTAAATTCCTTAAAAAATGAACATATTTTTTTTTGTTAATTTTATTAATTATTTTTTTTTATTCATGATTTTTTATAAAAATTAAAAATCTTAAATATCTTAAATAATTAATCAACCTTTTGTTAATTTGTCTCTAAAATGTTTTTACGACTCTTTTTGTAAAAAAAATATTTTTTTCAGAGAACGTTTACACTTTATTTTTTTTAATTTCCTAACGATTATTTAATATTTTTTTTAATGAAAAAACCTGCAAATATTCCTTATCTTTTGACAAAATTTAAAATTTTTGTTATATAATAAATTCCTCTAAAAACTTAAGGCTTCTTAGGCGAAGCAAACTGGTTGTTTTCCTCTTCGAAATATTGATTCACGTAAAAATCCAATTCTTCGATTCTTTTATCTAAAACAATAAATTTCAAGGCTTTTCTGATCTTATTTTTACTTAAATCTTCCATTTTTATTTTATATTTATCATTCAATCGTTGTAAATGGAAGTTGAATTTCGAAAAGGATTTATTTATAATGTCTTTGATGTCATTTTCAGGAAGATTTCTTTCTCCAGCAGAGTTTTTCTCGGGGGATTTCAATGGGGATTGAGCAAAATTATCTGTCATTTAGTCCTTTTTTTCTCAAAAATTTAAAACTTTTCTAATAACTAATATTTTTTTCTTTAATTTTCTTATAGTTTTTTACAAAAATTCATAAAAAAACCGAATTTTTTAACTTTTTTCTGAAAAATTACTTAAGAAAATCAGTTTTTTTGGCGGTTCTATTCAGAAAATAAACATAATACCTAGTTATTATTGCTTTTCAGATCTTTTCCTTCTTTATTGAAGAAATTCCCCATATTCTTCTGAAACGATTCTGCTTTCTTCATGATATTTTGCCTTAGCTTTATTCTATTGGCAGGTTGCATTTGATTTTTGCTATTGAGTAAATTGCCAAGATTTTTCCTCATTTTTTCTTTATTGGCATTCAAAATGGCTGAAAACTTCTCTGATTCCATCGTTTTTATTTCTGGTTTCATCTTCAACACCATCGCACTTTTCGTTTCTTCCAACGATCTCATAGTTTTCAACGGTTTCATATCCGAAGTGTTCTAAAATCCCATAAAAATCAAATTAAATCATGAATTTACCCTTTTTTGCATATCAGGAATTTTAATTTTCTCCAAAACCTGTATTTTCTCAGAAACATTATTATTATTATTCGTCTTTGGCTCGATTTTGTTATTAGTTTGATTTTCTTCTTTTTCTGATAAATCCTCATCCTTTTCCTCTATGTCAGACACTGAATCTTCATCATCATCATCCAGATCCTCAATATCATCGCTTGATTTCTCTACCTTGAATTCATTTATTAAATTTATGAGATTAGTGGGGGCACAATCAATATCTTCTTCTTCTTCATGAGCGACTTGTGTGGTTCTTTTATGCTTGAAGATCTTTAAGGGGTTTCCAAAAAACGCCACGTCATTTGAACTCACTAACGAACTCATGCCATTATCGAAATTTGTAGAGGGGTTATCCATTTTGGGTCTGAAAATTGAAGCTGTTTTAGGTCTGATTGGTTCTTGAATCTTATTTCGACTCATAAAAAATGATGTGTCGTTATTAGGACTGGCCTTGTTCGGGAGGGATTTCTTTATGGAATAGAGAATCAAGTCCTCTTCCTTCAGCTCCTTCTTCAATTCGTCTTCGAATAGGTTCTCAGCCTTCATTTTTATCTCAGAAATGTTTATTTCAGCCTTATATTTGCCAAATTTCTTCAATAAATCCTCCAAAGATTCATCTATTTCCTCTATATTCTCAGTCATATTCTGAGTTGTTGGCTTCTCAGGTACAGCGTCTTTAGGTTTTTCATCTAAAATCTCTAGACTTTCTATGATATCTATAACACATTTAGGGTATTTCTCATTATTTGTAATGGGGTTCTGAATCAAATTCAAACTATAAAGTCTCTTCAACGGTTGCAAATATTCCAAATTCACCATATCGATTTCATTGCCTTCCAAATCCAACACCTGCAAATTCTCCAAAAAACCAATATCAGTCAAATCTTTGATATTATTGAAAGACACATATAATTCCTTCAGGTTCTGGAACATCATGATGCCACTAAGATCCTGCATCGAACATCTGGAAGCCCATAGTATCTCCAAATGCATTAAACTAGTGCCTATGTCCCTCAAAGACCCCAATTTAGACCCATTGATCTTCAATTCTCTGAGATTTGGCAGGAGGAACCCTAGGTTTTGTAAGGAATTATAGCTCAAATCGACCCTTATGTTAAGTTTTCTCAAGAAATGTAACTCGGAAAGGTCAGTAGATGTTAATTCTGCTAGATTTTCCTCAGTAATTTCCTTAGCAAAAAGGTTTTCATCGTCTTCTTGGATAATTAATTGAAGGTCATCTTTTTCTGTAACTATTGGCTCTTTCTTATAACTCGGGAAAGTTGTTAATGTGGTCTTGGCACTACGGATGTTATTAATGGAAACCTCTGTCTTTTTCTCTAAGAGAGAATCAGGATTGGGAGTGCAGGGACGGATTTTGAAATTTATGGTGGTATTGGTTTTTTCTAAGGAATCAGAAGAATTGAAAGATTGTTTTCGTTCCAGTTCTTTGGAAAGGGGAAAAGGCTTAGGATTAGAAGAAGGATGGGAAGGTAGTTTAGGGATTGTGATGTTTTTAGATTGGAGATCATGGAGCAGCTTGGGGGAAATTTTCAGAGAAGTCATCGGAATTTGGAAAGGAGGTTTATTTGGGTAATAAAAATTGTTTGTTTTAAATTTGAAAAGAAAAAAACAAAATTAGTTTTTAGATTTTTATCAATTCTTTACTAGTTAAATGAAATCAATAGGTGAATTTAGTACTATTGTATACATGGATCGTCAATTTTTTAATGCCAATATAATGTGGACGAAGTTTACCGTTGATTTCAGGAATATATTTTTTTGGATAAAATTAAAAATTTCATAATTTTTCTTTTGGACCTTAATTTTATTTGATCTGTTTAATTAATTCATGTTCTTCAGAAAACCTCTTCTCCTCCTTCTATTGTTTTTCCTCTTCCAATTGGTTTTAGCTTCCGATTATGAAAAAGTCTACAATTGCAAAGACGAAACCACTACCCCATCAGCAGGTTTTTTAACTCTTGACCAGATCGACCTCCATTCGATCGATGCTTTCTATTTCATCATAGTGGGTCCTCTCGCGATTATCATTTGCCTCTTCTTCTTAATCAGCATGTTGATGAATTTCGACCTCTTGAACAAACAACCAGGTGATCTTTATTTCGGTGCGACACTGTCTGAGCTCATTCTTGCAATTCATTGGACGACATTCGGAAGTATGTCTATTTATGATCGTTTTAATGGTCGTGATCCCCCAACAAACAATGGTGAATTTTGCCAGATCAATGCTTTTGTCAGTGTTTTTGCGGGGACGTGGGAAATGCTTTATAACATCTGTTTTTGCATTTATTTGATCCAGAAAATGAGGACAATAATCAACCCTGTGGAGATTTCAAGCACTTATTATCATATTTTTTCATGTTTAATCAGTTTCATCTTCACCTTCGTGCTATATAAAACCAATAATCTAGGGAAAAACCTCTTCGGGACGTGTTCTTTCGTAGCTGATTCCAATCTCACCTTTTTAGGACCAATTGTGTTAGTGATTTATTACATTTTTTCGTTTTATGCGATATTTTACTTCAAACATTATATCCCAGAATCAATAGAAAATCCAGCTAGACAACGATTTATCAGATATTACTATAGATATCTATGGGCTACGATTATATTTTGGATTCCAGTGGTAATTACAAATATAATCTCAAGTGTGAATTGCAATTTTATGCAGAAAGCATTAATGGATATAGCTTTAACTGTGGGAAATATCAATAAGCTCAATACTCCGATATTCCTCACAGTGATGAGGATGCTCGACCATAAAATAAAGAATAGATTCAAAGAAATCTATAGGAAAATCACAGGTAAAACTCAAGACCCAGAGAATTTCACGATTTGTCTCACTAATGAACTCAATGAGCCTATTCTATCCTCTAATGAGCAAAGACCCAATATTTTAACAATCATAGGAGATAGAAAGACCATAATGAATAAATCTATAAATAATCACGATTGTAGCAATGATAATTCGATTAATACACATAGAGAAGCTGATAATTTCGACAATGAAAATCTCAGTCGAAAGACTTCGAATATAACCTCAGATTCGAAGAAAAAGCTGGAATCGGAGCATGAAATCTTAGAAAAAGAAGATAATATAGGTCGCAGTGATTATTGGCTCAACGCTTTAACTGAATCAGCGAAAGCTTTATACTTGAAAACGATGATTTTAGGTATTCTAGTGAATGTGAGGAAGTTGAAAGAAAGAAAAAGCTCGAAAACCTTCAGTTTTTTCAATTTAACGGATTTCTCTGAAAAGACTCAGAAAACCAAGCTTGAAAGAAACAGTTTTTATCTATTGGACACTAATATCATCCAAAGGGAGTTCCCGGAGATTTGGGAAAGGTCCCATGGCGATTTCGAGAATATTGAGGTGAAAATCACATATTATTCGCCTAAATTGTTCGATGAATTGTTAGTAAATGACCTCAAATTCATTAATTTGGATCATTCATTGGCTATTGATATGAACATCGAACAGATAAAAAACTCCTCAAAGGCTGATGGGGGACGTGGGGGACAGTTCTTTTTCTTCAGTTATGATAATCAGATAATTTTGAAAAGCTTATCGAATGATGACTTCAAATGCATGAAGAAGATCCTGCAACCATATTATGATTATATGGCAAAAAACAATGATTCTTTGATTATGAGGATATATGGCGTTTATGAATTCACCTTCTTTAATATAAAGAATAAGAAAACGAGCATTTTCTCTCAAAAGATGATGGTGATGCGGAATTTATGCGGATATCCGAAATATTGCATTGAAAGGATATATGATTTAAAAGGCTCGACTTTCCAAAGAGAATCTCTAACGAAAAAAAAACTCAAAGATGAAAAAATCGTGTTAAAGGACATAGATTTCCTGAAAATTGAGAAAAAGCTTTATATAGATAATAAGAAGAAAAAGGAATTGATCGAAACATTGAAAAAAGACTCGATTTTCTTTAAGAATAACGGGATTATCGATTATTCCTTATTAATCATAAAGATCAATTGCGATAAAACATATGAAGATGAGATTTTTAGCCCCCCTCCGAATATGAATGGACTTTGGTCTTTGGACTCCACTAAGGAAAAAGGTGTCAAATATCATATTGGGGTTATAGATTATTTGCAGCCTTATAATTATAAGAAGATTTTCGAGAAATATAGCAAAAAACTGATAAAAGCGAAGATAAATCTAGACACTTCAGCTCAAGACCCAATAATTTATTCGAATAGGTTTTGCAAGTTTCTGGAGAAGATCCTCGAGGATGATGAGGAAAATGAATAAAATTAAACTTTTTTTTATATGAAAATAATTAATTTTCGATGAACGAACAATTTAATTATAAAAAAAGTGATTATAATAAAATATACTTCAAATAAATCCAATTAATGATTAGATAATATAGAGAAATAAATTCAAAAATTTAAAAATTCACTACAAATGAACCGAAATCTTAACAAAAGTTTGAGTAAAAGAAACCCTCTTTCAGAATGTTTCAAGATCCCGCAGAACAAAAAAGAAAATTTGGAGCAAAATGAGGATAAACAGCCAACTATTGTGGAGAAACTCAGCTATTTGAAACTCTATACAGAAAAACAATCAAAACAATTAAAACAACATAGATTGGAACAGGATAATATGATTTCTCAATATTCCAGAAAAAATGAGGAATTTGCTAAGCTCATGTTAAAGCTCAGTTCAACTGAAATATAATCTTCTGTTATTCATTTAAATAAATTTTGTTTTTTTTGGATTTAAAATGATATAATTGCTTAAAAATATATAAAAAACAACTATTTAAGTATTTCCTATGTGCCAAATTAAGAATTTGTATTAAATAATGATAAAACTCGAGAATATTTCTTCTATAATATTAGATTTCAAATCATTAATTATGTCTTTTTTATCATTAATGTGTTCATAGAAGTCGTTCTGTGTCTTTTTTTTCATTTTGCATCTAAAATTGATATTTTTATTTGCCTCCTGAATAATAATCATTAGTCTCATGGTTTTGTTATTATAAGAATAAGAAAACACTCCTAATAATTTCTTATCTTCATCTATTATAAAATCGTTGTTTTTGGAAATCAATTGAGGGAATATCTTATGGAGTTCTAAAAATATCATTATATCCTGATTTTTCATATAGGAAAGTGTCATAAATTCGAAGGAATATTTATCGTTGAGTTCATCGAAAGACTTCTTTTTTATGTTGTGGAAATGGAAGAAAAGAAGGGGGAACAACGGCATTTGAATTTCGTACATAAATGGAACATTTTCAATTCTTTAAAAGAAGTTAAAAAAATAAAACATTACAAAAAGACGAAAACTATTAAAAAAAGTAAAATGGGTATTG